>OHBV01000023.1_pt1 | contig 128401 bp, 132 predicted proteins | sample 1577451 | NCBI WGS metagenome assembly OHBV01 (sample SAMEA3879605, study PRJEB24766) | human gut metagenome | biome: human-associated habitat; feature: feces | place: USA | collected 1985/1987 | reverse complement strand
GGCGGGGAACAGGATGGGAAAGAGGGCGGCGGGTGAAAAGGGGAGCAATGGGAGGGAGGGTGCAGGGCAGGCGGTTATGGGGCGCGGTGCGGGGGAAGTGAGAGGCGGACGGGAATTTTTTTTGATTTCCGCGGTTTTTTTAAGACTTCATTTAGATATTGACTGTAAAATCAAATTCAATATATTTTTTCAGATTTTGTTTAACCTTTTTACGACGGGAATGTGCGGATAATGTGGTCTTTTTGGTCTTATGCGCCGGAAACGGTGCCTCTGCGGGCGGCGGCGGCTTTTGCGCTGGCTTTGGTTCTATCTCTCCTTACGGGCGGAAGGCTTATCGCTTTCCTCAAGGGACATGAGCGCGGCGGGCAGCCGATACGCGGCGACGGGCCGAAATCGCACATTGAGGAAAAGAAAGGCACGCCGACGATGGGCGGGCTGTTGATTTTGGGGACGAGCCTTTTGGCGATGCTGCTGTTTGCGAACGTTAAGCAGCATTTTGTCTGGATTTCGATGCTGGTGTTGTTCATTTACGGGTTGACGGGCTTTGCCGACGATTACGTCAAAGTTAAAAAACAGACGCCGAACGCAATGACGGCGAAGATGAAGCTGTTTATCCAGTTTATGGCGGCGGTGCTGGCGGTCAACGTCATTGCGGCGGCGACGCCGAATTCGATTGAGAGCAGGCTGTATCTGCCGTACATTGACTGGTCGTTCCAGCTGTCGTGGGTATATATCCCGTTTGCGGTTATCGTTATTTCCGGCGCGTCCAACGCCGTGAACCTCAGCGACGGGCTGGATGGGCTGGCGGCGGGAATGCTCGCTGTCGTTTTTTCGGTGTTTATGGTGTTTGCGTTTGCAACCGGGTATCCGGCGTTTAACGAAACGGCGTTTCCGTATGTGCCCAAAAGCGCGGAAATGGCGGTCGTCTGCGCGGCGCTGGCCGGCGGGTGCATCGGGTTTCTGTGGTTTAACCTCAAAAAGGCGCGCGTGTTTATGGGCGATACGGGGTCGCTGGCGCTGGGCGCGGTGCTGGGCGTGATTGCGGTCATCTTAAAGCACGAGATTCTGCTGGCGATTGTCGGCATCGTGTTTGTGTTGGAAACGGTGTCGGTGATGATTCAGGTTCTGTATTTCAAGAAGACCGGCAAGCGCTTCTTTAAGATGGCGCCGATACACCACCACTTTGAGCAGCTGGGCTGGAGCGAGGTTAAGGTCGTCTATACGTTCTGGGCGGTAACGGCGCTGGCGTCGGTTATCGGCCTGTTGTCGTTAATCTGACAAGGGAGGCGGCGCGGCGATGTTTTCTTTTGCACGGCACAGCAAGAGCAAAATTTCCAACTGGTGGTGGACGGTGGACAAGGTCAGCTTTTCGCTGGCCGTCTTTCTTATTTTTATCGGGGCGATGCTGGTGCTGTCGGCAAGCCCGTCGGCGGCGCACCGTGACCGGCTGGCGGACGATTTCGCCTTTATAAAGAAGCAGGGCGTGTTTATATTTATGGGGCTGGTGCTGATGATCGGCGTTTCGATGCAGAGCCTGCGCACCATCCGGCGGCTGGCGGTACTCGGCTTTTTGTGCGCGTTTGCCGGCGTGGTGCTGACGTATGTGGTCGGCGACGCGACCAAAGGGGCGGCGCGCTGGATTAAGTTCGCGGGATTTTCGCTGCAGCCGTCGGAGTTCATCAAGCCGGTGTTTATCGTGGTAACGGCGTGGCTGCTGGACGCGAACAAGAGGATTGAGGACTTTCCGGGCATGACGCTGGCGGTCGGGCTGTTTCTGCTGACGGCGCTGTCGGTGTTCGGACAGCCGGATCTGGGCATGACGGTGCTGATTTCCGGCGTGTGGGCGTTGCAGATGGTCTGGGCGGGGATTCCGGTCTGGCTGATTATGACGCTGTTTTCGGCAGGGCTGGTGCTGGTTACGGGCTCGTACTTCTTTCTGGCACACGTGCGCGACCGTATCGACCGTTTTCTGGCATCCGAGAATGAAATCGGGTCGCAGATACAGAAGTCGATGGACGCGTTTGCCAACGGCAACCTGCTGGGGCGCGGGCCGGGCGAAGGGTATGTCAAGATGACGCTGCCGGACGTGCATACGGACTTTATCTTTGCGCTGGCGGGCGAGGAGTGCGGCGTGTGGCTGACGACGATTATCGTCGCGGCGTTTGCGGCGATTGTGGTGCGCTCGATGGCGCTTTCCATGCGTGATAACAATTTGTTCGTCATGTATGCGGCGTCGGGACTGGCAGCCTCGCTCGGCGGACAGGCGATTGTCAATATGTGTTCGGCGCTGCAGCTGATGCCGGCCAAAGGCATGACGCTGCCGTTTGTGTCCTACGGCGGGTCGTCGATGCTGGCGAGCTGCCTGGCGATGGGAATGCTGCTGGCGATAACGCGCAAGAACGCGGCGGCTGAGGACAAGGACAACGGGTAGCAGCGCGCTGCGTCCGGACGGAAGGAGGGGCGGCGAGCTGTCTGGTGCCGGGAACGGAGCCGGGGAGTGCGTGAAACGGAGCGAGGAGCGGATAAGACGATGCAGAAAAGAAAAAGGAGGAAATAATGTTCGGAAGATTATTCGGGGCGAAGACGCCGATTTTAGACACTCTGCCGGAAGTGCGGGGTAAATATATCGAAAACGCCAGGCTGGCGAAACATACCTGGTTCGGGGTCGGGGGGCCGGCGGAAGTGCTGTTTCTGCCCGAAGACGCGGACGACTTGAAGACGTTTCTGATGCGCAAGCCGGCGGCGATTCCGGTTACGGTCATCGGCGGCGGTTCCAACCTCCTCATCCGCGACGGGGGGATTCCCGGCGTGGTTATCAAGCTGGACGCGCCGGCGTTCCGGCAGGTGAAGTTTGACGGGGCGGAAGTTACGGTCGGCGCGGGGCTGAAAAACAGTGATTTGAAAAAGGCGCTGGTTGACAACGGTATCGGCGGGCTGGAGTTTATCTGTTCGGTGCCGGGGCGTATCGGCGGGCTGCTGCGCACGAATGCCGGGTGTTTCGGCAAGACGGTGTCGGATGTGTTTGTGCGGGCGCATATTATGAACGACTGGGGGCAGATATACGAAACCGGGGCAGAAGACTTTAACTTTTCGTACCGTTCCAGCATGTTTCCGGAGAACTGGATTGTGCTGGATGCGACGCTCAAGGGGGTAAAGGCGGCGCCGGAGGAAATCCGCAAGACGATGGACGAGCAGCTGGCGTACCGTCTGGCGCACCAGCCGATTAACAAAAAGACGGCGGGGTCTACGTTTAAAAACCCCGAGGGGTTGCAGGCGTGGAAGCTGATTAAGGAGGCGGGCTGCGCGGGGCTGAAAGTCGGCGGGGCGGAAGTTTCGGACATGCACTGCAATTTTCTCATCAATCGCGGCAAGGCAACGGCGGAAGACATTGAAGAACTTGGAGAAATGATTATCGAGAAAGTGAAAGAGAAGACGGCGATTACGCTGGAATGGGAAGTGCGGCGCATGGGTGTGAAAAAATAGGGGAGAGGAACCGGAGAGCGCAGGAACGGGAGTGAGGCCGGGCGGCGGAACGGAAGAAACGGAGAGGAAGCAAGAAAAAGGTAAAGCAAGATGGCAACAACGGCGGCTAACAATATGAATTTGCAGGATATGAAAATCAGCCCCGAGCGCGAGTGGGCGTACCGGCTGGCCGGGCTGGCGGCGGCGTTTCTGATTATGCTGTCGCTGGCACTGACGGCGGTAACGGTTCGCGACAACGTGATTGCGGCGCAGTTTGACAAACTGATGCAGGCGGTTTACAGGATTTCCGCCGACCACGGCATGTATGTCGAGGATGTGATTGTGGAGGGCAACCGCCGCACTTCTTACGAAGATTTAATCCAAGCGCTGAACCTGTCGGAGAACGAGAGCATTCTGGGCATTGACATCGCCAAGCTGCAAAACCGCATCGAGCAGCTGACGTGGGTCAGGAAATGCGTGGTTCGGCGGAGCTTTTTCCCGAATAACATTTTGGTCAATATTGAAGAACGGCAGGTCAAGGCGATTTGGCAGTATGAGGGGCGCTATTATCCGGTGGATGCGGAAGGGAACGTCATTGAGGTTGAAGAATACGAGCCGGACGCGCCGATTTTGCTTCTGACCGGCGACGGCGCGCCGCATCATCTGGCGGAACTGCTGAAAGTGCTGGCGACCGACGAGGAACTGGCGAACCGGGTCAAGGCGGCGGTTTACGTTTCTAACCGGCGCTGGGATTTGATTTTTGACAACGTCAACAACGGTGTGGTTGTCAAGCTGCCGGAAAAGAAATTTGCCGAAGCCTACCAAAAAATCGCATTATTGAACAAAAGGCAGGGAATTTTTAAACGTAAATTAACTTCCTTTGATGTAAGGTACGATAACAGAATTGTGGTAGACATTGATAAGTCTGTTGAAGATTTGATGCTTAAAAGATAAAAAAGTAAAGGGATTGCAATGAACTATTCTTTTAACAGATCGCCGATTGTAGCGGCTTTGGACATCGGAACGTCCAAAGTGTGCTGCATTATTGCCAGAGTAACAAAAGAAAAGAGGGTTTCGATTTTAGGCTACGGTTACAATGCCGCCAAGGGGATTAAAAACGGCGTGGTTACCGACGTCAACCAGGCGACGATTGCGGTTTGCAACGCAGTCGAGGCGGCCGAACAGATGGCCAACGAGCGCATTACCAACGTGATTGTCAACGTTTCCGGCGACCGTACCCGCAGCGTGGTTAGGAGTTCGTCAATCTCTATCCACAAGAACCGCCCGGTCAGCGAAGAGGACGTCAAGAAAGTTACCGACAAGGGGCTGATGAAAGTCAATGTCGAAGGCAACGAGCCGATTCATTTTCTGACGATGGGGTACCATGTCGACAACGGCGAAGAGGTCAAGAACCCAATCAGCATTTACGGCGACACGCTCAGCGTGGACATTCTGCTCGGGCTGTATCCGCGGCCGATGTACAAAAATCTGGCGACGGTGGTCGAGAGTTCGCACCTTGAAGTGGAGATGAAGGCGTTTTCGGCGTATGCGTCGGGGCTTTCGTGCCTGGTGGACGACGAGAAGGAACTCGGGGCGACGATTATCGACATTGGCGGCGGTACGACGAGCATTGCAACGTTTAAGAACGGGCACCCGGTTTATTTCTCGTCAATTCCGGTCGGGGGAATTAACGTTACCAACGATATCGCGCTGGGGCTGACGACCTCGTTCAACTACGCGGAAGAGGTCAAAAACCGCCACGGCTGCGCGTTTCTCATTAGTCAGGATGAGCAGGAAATCATTAACGTATATCCGGTCGGCGAAGAGGACGACAGCAATATCAAACAGATTTACCGCTCGGATTTGATTAATATTATTTCGCCGCGGATTGAGGAGATTTTTGAGCTGGTCGGGCGCAAGCTGGACGAAGCGGGCTACAAGAACACCGCGTCGCACCGCGTGGTGCTGACCGGCGGAGCGTCGCAGCTGCCGGGTATGCGCGAGGTGGCGAGCATGGTGCTGGACAAGCAGGTGCGAATCGGGCGGCCGCGCAATATCGAAAACATTCCGCAGGTGCTGCACAACCCGACGTTTTCCACGGCGCTGGGGCTGCTGCTGTTTGCGGTCAACAATTCGGAGCGCAAAATCGTCAAGAAAGTCAACGTCAGTTCCAATGCCGACGGGCTGTTTACAAAAATTCTGGAATTGTTTAAAAAAACGTGCTGAGGTTTGGAGCGCGGCGGGGATGTACTCGGGACGCGCGGAAAACGGCGGTGCGGGGCGGCGAACGTGCCGGGGGCGGAAAGAATTGTTGCGCGGTGGAAGTTGCGGTCGGCGCGACGCGGCGGGAATGGTGCCGGGGCGCGGAAAACGGTTGCGTAACGGGCAAGGCAGTGCGAGGTATAATTTGCGGCCGGGCAGGGCGTCGGACGGAAGCGCGGCAGAAAAATCCCGATTTATGCAAAAAAACGTGCTGACGGTAACTAAAACTTAATTTATTTAAAGCTAGAATCCGTAGCAAATGGATTTTAGCTTTTTTTATATCACGGAGAAAACACAATGGCAATAAAACTGGCTGTCGGAGAAACGAGCTTTACGCATTTGAAACCAAGAATTACCGTTATCGGCGTCGGCGGCGGCGGCGGCAACGCCATCAGCAATATGATGGCCAAGAATCTTGAGGGGGTTGACTTCGTGGTGGCCAATACCGACGCGCAGGCGCTGGCGCTTTCTCCGGCGGGCCGGAAAATCCAGCTCGGGCTTGAAATCACGCAGGGGCTGGGCGCGGGCGCAAGGCCGGAAATCGGCAAGATGGCGGCCGAAGAAGCCCGCGAGGATATAGAAAAAGAACTGGCGGATTCCAATATGGTGTTCATTACCGCGGGCATGGGCGGCGGTACCGGGTCGGGCGCGGCGCCGGTGGTCGCGAAAATTGCCAAGGAAAAAGGAATCCTTACCGTGGGCGTGGTTACCAAGCCGTTTGCATTTGAGGGCAAAAAAAGAATGGAAAACGCCGAAGCGGCGCTGGAGAATTTTATCCAGGAAGTCGACAGCATTATTGTTATCCCGAACCAGAACCTGTTTCGCATTGCCGACAAGAACACGACGCTCAAAGATGCGTTTGTCAAAGCCGACGAAGTGCTTTATGACGGCGTGCGCTCAATTACGGATTTGATGATTATGCCGGGGCTGATTAACCTCGATTTTGCCGATGTCAAGCGCATTATGGAAGACAAGGGCAAGGCAATTATGGGAACCGGCGAGGCCGAGGGCGAAGACCGGGCTCGCGTTGCGGCGGAACAGGCGCTTTCCAACCCGATTCTGGACGACTGTTCAATGAAGGGCGCAAAAGGCGTTTTGATTAACATTACCGGCGGTTCGGACATCACGCTGATGGAAATCGACGAGGCGGTTAACATCATCCGCGAGGAAGTCGATGAAAACGCCGAGATTATTTTCGGTTCCAGCTATGATGATTCGCTGTCGGGGCGCATTCGCGTTTCCATCGTGGTAACGGGGATTGACGACGAAGCGACAATGCAGGTTTTGAAAACCAAGGATATGGGCGCGTATGTTGACCTGGACGCCGGCAAGGCAGAAGAAGGGGAAGAGCGCCGGGAGATGCCGGAAATGCCTCTGCGGGAAGAAATTACGGTTGAAGAAACGGTTTTGGACGAAGCGCCGATTGAGCTTGACAATGTGGTTGAGCTGACGTCCGCGAAAAAGGCGGCGGCGCCGAAACAGGAGGAATTTGCCGCACTGAAAGGCGAAGAGGAGAACGAAGAGGCGCATCCGTCTTCGGCGTTGTTTAACGCAATTATCAACAAGCCGGTGGTCGCCAATGCCGAAGAGGCGGCGCAGGCGAAATCCGAACTGGCGGAAGTCAAAGTGGAAAAGGCGTTTGCCCCGACGGCCCGGGTTAAGATTATCGAAGAAGAGCCGCAGCTGTTTCCGGAACAGGGCGAGGTAGAACTGCCGCGCGAACGCAGAGCCCGCGAGGAAGCGCAGGCGATGATTCAGGAAGAGCCGGAAGAACCGACCCGCCAGCGTTTTATCGACAAGATTCTGGGCATTTCGCGCGCTAAGGCCAAGAAACCGGTCAAGCCGGTAGTTGTGCCGAAGTTTGACGAGATTGAGGATTTTGCCGAAAAGGAAAACGACAGCGAAGACGATTTGGAAATCCCGTCGTTCTTGCGCCGCAGATAGCAAGGCAATGTGCCGAAAGGAAAACCCCGCTGTTTGTGCAGCGGGGTTTTTGTCTGACGGGGTTCAGCCGGGGCATATCTTGCCGCCGTTACGGGCGGAGGCAGGGGGCTGAACGGCGCCGGAACGGGAAAGAGGACGGTGCCGGGGAGCGAGGGGCAATAGAGAGAGCGGAAGAGGCGGTATCGGGGCGGAAAAGGGGATGGTGCCGGGGAGCGAGGGGCAATAAAGAGAGCGGAAGAGGAGGCTCCGGGGCGGCAGCGGATACGATTGCCGGGAGTGGCGGCGAGTGGGTGGACAGGATATTGGCGAGGGGCAATAAAGAGAGCGGAAGAGGTGGCGTGGGTCTGGGTGAACGGGCGAGGCCGGCAGAGAGGAAAAAAGCTCCGGGCAACAAAAAAAGACTCCGGCGGGCGGAGTCTTTGTGAAGATGCGAAGCTTTGCTTTTTATGCGAAAAGCTTTGCATAGTTCGTTTCAATTTCTTTGGCAAATTCAGCCATGTCGGTGTTTTCGTCAAAACCAAGGCATATAATGTTATATCCCTGTTTCTGATAAGCGGCCTCGATGGCTTTCCAGCGTTCCACGCCTTTTTTGTTGAACAAAATCAGCTGAGGAATGTCGGGAAACATCGTCAATAGCAGCCAGGTGTGCGTTCCGGCGATACCGACGGAAGCTTTTAATGATGCGTACATATTGTAGTACATCCTGTGTTGAACTCCCCTGATACCAAAGACTTCCGGGTTTTCCGTCATTCCGGGTACATACATTTCAAACCTTTGAGCGAGGGCTTCGACAGCCGGACGGTCATTGATTTTATGGAAATGCTGTCCCAGGACGAAGTCTTGCGGGCAGGCGTTGAGAAATTCAAACGCTTCAAGCGGTAAAGACTGCTGTTTGGCGGTGATGCCGCATTCTCCGTCAGAAATTAATTTCTGAGGAATAACCAGCACGTTTTCCCGATTGGCAAGCCCGTTATAGGCCGGAAGATTTTCCAGATTTGACGGAACCAGTCTGCTTGTGGCAAAATTGTTCCATAAATCATCGTCCAGCGTTCCGGCTTTTAAATCGCCGATAATATCCCATGCCGAAGCGTTTGCCGCTTCTTTTTCCTCAAACGGAACGATTGTTATCCGGTCGTAGAAAAACGACATATTGTTAAGGATAGTTTCGGCCTCTTTCTCATAATCTTCCTTATTGTCCTTATTCGGGATAATAACAACTTCAAGATTAAAGGCTTTGGCGAAGTTCACAGCTGCGATTTCGTGTCCGAATTGCGCAGAAATTTTTACGTTTTTTGTTTCCATATCTATATGTGTTTAATTTGTTTACCCATTTAATATACCATTTTTTGTCACATATGTCAATATTTTTTTTATGAAAAGCCGTTGTTGGATTAAACTCAAAGGGAATGTTGTTTTTAAGCCTGTTGCGGTAATATGCGTAAATGGTATAGACAAGCCGTCGGGGACAAAAAAAGAGGAGCCGCGAAGGCTCCCCTTTAACGATAACCGTTTTGATTAGAAAGCGTATCTGATACCGACGGTGAATTCGTCCAGCGCGTCTAACTGCGAGCTGTGAACCCAAGCGTGGTGATACATTACTCTAACTGTAGCGTTTTCGCTCATAGCGTACTGTACGCCGGCGCCGAGACGTTCAGCATAGCCGCGGTCAGTACCCAGGCCGTTGTCGCCTTTGAGCTTGTAATTGGCAAGACCGGCGGAGCCTACGAGTTCCCATCTGCCGGAGCAGCCGAGCTGCTGGAAGACCAGGGCGTCAATACCGTAGCCGCTGATGCGGGAATCGTGGCTGGATTTGTGTTCTTTCAGGCCGGCATTGTAAAAAGCTTCCAGGCCGAAACGGTCGGTTCTGCCGCCGATAACGCCGGACAAAGACCAGTCTTTGGAGCTTACCTGTACGGAAGAATCCGTATCAACGAGCGCATAGTTTGCATCCAAACCGACATAAGGGGTTACATCAATAGCTTCCGCGTTTGCGGCAACCATTCCGGCAAGTCCTGCCAATAATAAAACTTTTTTCATCTAAGAGTTCCTCTCAAAAGTTAAGAAATTATCGTTATGGTTAGAAACGATAACATAACTTTAGTCTATATTTGATTGTTTGCAAGCAAAATTTTTATTTTGAGGCAATGAAAATGGGGATAACCGGGCGAGAGAGAGGGAGCGCGGGGGCGTGGTGAACGGGGAGAGCGCGGGAAAATGCGGGCAGAGAGGGAGCGCGGATTATGTGGGATATGGCGGGCAGGTGCGGGGTACTGGGAGCGCAGGTGCGGGGAGAGCGCGGGAAAATACGGGCAGAGAGGGGGCGCGGATTATGTGAGATATGGCGGGCAGGTGCGGGGTACTGGGAGCGCGGGGGCGGGGAGGAGCGTATTGGGGGATGGGGCGCCGAGAGGGCAGGCGGGACGGTATGGCAGGATTGCCAGCTTTAATCCCGGCGCGGCGGGGCTATATCATAATAAGTTGAAGATTTGAGGAGGAGAAGAAAATGCGTTTTATCAAGCTTAACAACGAAACGGAAATGCCGATTATCGGGCTGGGAACGTGGAAGAGCGAACCGTCGGAGGCGTATGCGGCGGTACGCTGGGCGCTGAAGCTCGGCTATACGCACTTTGACTGCGCGGCGATATACAACAACGAAGAGGCGGTTGGGCAGGCGTTTGCCGACGCGATGGCCGAAGACGGGCTGAAACGGGAGGACATTTTCGTGACGTCCAAACTGTGGAACAACGCGCACCGCGCCGAAGACGTGGCGCCGGCTTTGCAAGAAACGCTGACGCGGCTGAAGCTTGAGTATCTTGACCTGTATCTGATGCACTGGCCGGTGGCGCAGAAAAAAGAAGCGCTGATGCCGCTTACGGCCGACGATATGCTGCCGTTGTCCGAGGCGCCGATTGCCGATACATGGCAGGCGATGGAGGAATTGTACAAAGAGGGGAAGGCCAAGGCAATCGGCGTTTCCAACTTCGGCGAAAAGAGCCTGACCGAACTGGCGATGACTTCGGAAATCAACCCGATGGTCAACCAGGTGGAGAGTCATCCATATCTGCCGCAGGAGGAACTGCTGTCCTATTGCCAGAAAAATATGATTGCGCTGACGGCTTATTCGCCTCTCGGCTCGGGCAGCAGCCTTATGCTTGATGATCCGGTTATTGACCGGATTGCAGAAAAAAACAACGCGGCGTCGGCACAGATTTTGCTGGCTTGGAATATGCAGCGCGGCGTTGCGGTCATTCCGAAGGCGGTTGAAGAGAAACACCTGCGCGAGAATCTGGCGGCGCTTAACGTTGAGCTTGACGCCGGGGATATGGCCGCCATTGCTTCCATCGGCAAGAACGAGCGCTTTCTGACGGCGGACGTGTTTGAAATCGGACCGTATCAGGGTATGGATATTTTTGCGTGATGCGGGAGCTGTTCCAGTGTCTGACACGCCAAACCGGCAAAAGATATTTTGTTGGCAGGGGCTGATTTTCTGCTATAATATTTTTCAGCTTGGCTACAGAACGAATAGCAGAGGAGAATAAAAATGTTTGGCAAAAAGCTGGAAATCAAGATTGATAAAATGCCCGCCATAAACAAATCCGGCAAGATTGATATGTATGGAGAAGAAAATGCCGTGGAAGCAACGGTTACCAATTTATCAGACCCTGACCGGGTTTTGAAAGTTTGCTGTTATGCTTACCGGGATAATGATCCGGGCTTTCCGGGGATTCCGTATTTAAAGGTCGATATGGCTTTTAAAGACGGCGCAGAGGAAGTCAAGGATTCATGGTCGCGCGAAATAAAGCGGGAATATGCAGGCGGCGACGTGATTTTGCAGGAAGGAATGGTAAAATTGCGCAATGAAAAAGGGAAACTGTATACGCCTGTTTATAAAGCTATGAAGAAAATGAGCGAGGAGATTGCCAGAAAGGAAGCGGTGTTCGCAAAAGAAACGGACAAAAGCCGGTTTGAGGCGCTGATGTCTGACTTTGCCAAAAAGAAAAGATGGTGGAGCCGGGAGAGCCGCTAGAATAAACCGAACCGATAGAGCCGTCCGGGCAGGCAGAACAGGCCGAACCCGGCAGCGCCGGCCGGCAGGCAGAACAGGCGGTGCTAACGGAACAGGACGGTTCGGTGGAATCGGCAGGGCGGAGGCGCGGCGGCAAGGCCGGCAGCAGGATGCGGAAAAAGGCCTATTTTATCCGCTGGCGACCGGTTTCGGTTAGCCGGTGGCGCACGGCTTCGGCAAAGACGCGCGGCAGGTCGGACAATGCGGCCGGGTGCAGGTGCTGCGGCTCGATGCCCATATAGCACGCCAGGCTGACAAATTCTTCAAAGCGGAGCGCGTATTTCGGCGTCATCAGCTGCAACATATTCAGACAGTCGGCACGGACGGACTTGTCTATGTAAATCCCCTCGGAGCTGATGGCGGTCGGAATGCCGGCGCTGACGGTTTCGCAGCAGGAATACGTGTCGGAGGTGTGGACGGCGAGCGTGTTGCCGTAGCCGAGAACGGCGGGGTATATGTTGCCGAGCTTTTGCAGTTTGGCAAAGTCATCTTCATTCCTGCCGGCGTATATGCGCCAAACTTTTCGTTCGGCATCGCTGCCGGCGATATTTTTGCAGTTTTGAAAAATAATGTCAGGCGCTGACTGTGCCGCTTCGTACAAATAATCGGTAACGTCGTTCGGCGTGCGGGGGCCGTTGACGATAGCCACGCCGTAACCGTGGCGCACCAGGGCGGCGCATTTTTCAAACAGGCTTTTGGCGTAATTGACGTTGAAAACGATTTCGCTGCCTTCGACGCGTCCGCCGAGGCAGATGACGACTTTTTTGCTTTTGCGGGTGAAGTTTCTGAGTTTGGCAATTTGTTGTTTCAATACCGGTTCGCGCGGCGTTTTCTTCAACTTTTCGTCCAGTTCGGCCTTGCGGGCGAGAACGCCGTCCATGGTGAATTTGTGGACGGTGCCGACGGTAATCAGGGTCTTCTGGCGCAGCTTTTTGTTTTGCAGGAGGCGGATGCGCGAATAAAACGTCAGCAGGTGTTTGGGAACGTTGACGAGGTCGACGTATTTGTAATTGTGCAGCCGGCTGATGAGGACGACGGTAAAAATTTTGCCGAGGTTGTGCAGGCGGTAATATTCCTTGACGGCGCGGCACAGCATATCGGTATTTTTGTCGGCGGCGCCGCTTTCGCTCAAGTTATAGGCGGTGATGAACACGTGCGGGGTTTCCGGCAGCTGCGGCAGGCGGGCGTCGAGCAGCGCGAAGATTTCGCCGCGGAAGCTGCGGTAACTGCCGGAACGGGCATAGCAGAGCGACTCGCGCATATCGTTTATGCTGTTTATGCCGGGCGGCAGCAGCAGGCATTTTTCGGCCGGGAGCGTCGTTTGGGAGTTTTTGTTGACGGCGTCCAACGCGCCGAGAAGCTGGTTGCGGCATCCCATATACGGAGTATCGACGGCAAAAGCTAAAAACGTGTTCTTTTTCATGCGGATACTCCTGATTAATTATTGGTTTGAGCAGTGTCAAGCAGGAACGGGCGGGCGCACCAAAACAGCTTTTGCAGCAGTTCGTCACGGTTGATGGCGATGACGTTGTCCGCAGGCAACATCTTTAAGATGATGGTTACGTCTAGGTTGACGTTGAGCTTCATCAGCGACAGCATTTTGATAAAACTGGCGAGAATGACCGTGTTTTCCAGCGAAGAGGCGTGGAAAACGTATTTTTTGCCGGGGTTGTCTAAGTGCAGGGTTATGGCGTTTTCAATATAATCGGTTTTGACCTCCAGACCGAGATAGCTCAGCGACTGGATGTCTTTGTACATGGCGCCTTTGTCCATTTCAATCAGGCGCAGGACATAATCCGCCGCTACGGTAAACGAAAAGTACGGGCGGTATTTTTCCAATGCCTGCTTGTAATCGGCAACTTTGAAAACGCCCTGCAGGGGGAGGCCGTTTCTGCCTTCAAGGCTGAGGAGCGCCGCAAAGAGAAAAAAAGAAGGGTTTTCATGCTCGGGGCGAACCAGAACGATTTCGTTGTCCCGGTTTGCCTTTGCCAGGTCGCGGGCCTGCTTTTGCAACTGCCTGAAATCGACGGCTTCCGGGGTGCGCAGGTTAAAGACGGGGTAATTCTGACCCTGAAAAGCATCGTTTTGGTTTTCATCGAAAATTATTTCCATCTTTTTATCCTTTCCTGCTGCATTGTGTGAAGAGCGGCGGGGTTTGTTTCTCCGCCAATATGAAGAAAATATAGCGCTTATTTGCTAATAAAGACTTAAAAAGCGGGCGTGGTGCCGTGTTTTTTACGGGAGGGCGAGCGGAGATGCAGGGCGCAAGGGGGCAGGCAGAGTGCGGAGCTTTTTTGCGAGCGGAGATGCAGGGCGCAGCGTTTTTTGCGGAGAACGGAAGAGGCCGGACGGCGCGTTATGCAGGAATACGGAGGAGAGCGGGTGATGCGTTATGCAGGAATACGGAAGGGCTGCGGCGGTGAGGAGATAGCGGCGTGGCGACAGGTTCGCAGCGATGGGAAGATAGTGGGTGGCGACAGGTCAGCGGGTTGTGGGCGACAGGTCAGCGGGTGGTGCGCATGGAATAAACGCAGCCGCAATAATCCTGATTATACAGCCCCAGCTCTTTTATCAGAGCGAGACGGGCTTCCTGCATGCCGTGTTTGCGGCCTTCTATTTCCAGATACGGAACACCGGTCTGTTCGGAAGCGCGGGCGGCGGCGGCGTTAACCTGCGCCAGATTTTTCCAGCGCGAAACGCCCAAAACAGAAGTAACGGCAGCGAAACCGTTAGCTTTGGCGTACTCCATCACTTTTTTCAGGCGCAGCTCAAAACAGACGGAGCAGCGGGTGCCGCGTTCGGGTTCGTCTTTGTAGGGCAGGGTGGTTTGGAGCCAGTTTTCGGGGTCGTAGGAGAGTTCCGTGAACGGAATGTTCCAGGTTGTGCAGAGCTGCTTTTGTTCATCGCGGCGCTTTTTATATTCGGCGGCGGGGTGAATGTTCGGGTTGTAAAACGCCACGGTGAAATCCGTGCCGTCTTCATGAAGCTTTTTGATGACGGCGCAGGCACACGGCGCACAACAGGAAAGGAGGAGCAGCCGCCCTGCCGCAGATGCGGCGGAAAGGGACGCGGCAGATGATATTCGCCCAGATGCGGCGGGATGAGGTGTAACAGATGATATTCGCCCAGATGCGGCCGAAGGCGTTGCCATCCGGGGGGCGGACGTTTCGGCAGATGCCGGAGTTTGGGCGTTATCAGATACGGAAGTCATCATTTTTTCTCTTAAAGTCTTCATTGGCGGTACGCTTGCGGCGGCAGCCGGGCGCCCGGTTTGACCTGCGGTATATTTGCACCAATTTGGTTTGATGCGCGGCGCACTTTGCATTAATCCCAAAAAGCAAGGCGGCCGGGGTATCGCTATGCACTCAAACGGTAGTGCCCCTCCTTATTTGGCGAACCTTATTCGGAGGTACCCCGACCATAGGAAATATCGGGGATATATAAAACGGTGTGCGGAATTTCAGGGAGGTGAGTTAAGTTAAGCAGTTCTCTCCCTAAAGCCTTTCACATCATTTTTAACGGTGTATATCCACACACCGCCGTTTGAAACGGGATAGCGTACCCCATTTGCAGACGCAAGAACGATGTCCCCGCGTCGGATATAGTCATTACATCATATATTATTAACATTCAAGCAAAAAATATTTTATCCGAAATGGCGGGGAATGGCCAGGGGTTTGCTGCGCAGTGCCCGTTTTAAGACGGCAGAAGAAAAGGCTTTGCCGCGGGCAGGAGAATTCAGAAAAACAAAAAGGGTCTGCTTCTGCAAACCCTTGTCCTAACTGGTGGAGGTAAGGGGGATCGAACCCCTGACCTATTGATTGCGAACCAATCGCTCTCCCATCTGAGCTATACCCCCGCAACGCAGATACGTTTACACCCTAAAAAAATAAAAAACAAGTCTTTTTTACACCTATGGAAAAATTTTTCTCCGCATTCCGGTATCTCCTGTCTCACATCCGGCCGTAAAAACGTTTCCGCCGTTTTGCTCCGGAGTTTTTCTTCGCCCCCGCTCCCGTTTTCTCCCGTTCTTCCCGCGCTCTTCTGCTGTTACCTCTTTTTTTTAACAAAAGGCAAAAATTTTGCTTGCAATTTAAAAAATATGCCGTTATAAGGTCATCTGTTCTCATAATGGGGTTGTAGCTCAGTTGGGAGAGCGCTTGAATGGCATTAAAATTCAGCCCTAAAAAATATCTTAATCATAAAATAATATAATCATAATAAATCATAATAATTTTAGGCAGCCCGCAGTTTTCCTAATCATTTCAACATATGTTCATAGTTATTATAGATACAAATAATAGCATTGGACACAAATATTACTCACGAAAATCATCCAAAATACCGCAATCATATTGACATATAAACATAATAATCATATTATATTTAACTATGAGAGAACAGGTATATAACAGCAACGGAATAAAGGCTTATATTTTCAGAAGGGATAATAATTTTTATTATCTTTATTTTTCTGAATACGCCCGAAGAATCAGAAAAAGCTTGAATACAGCTGATTATTATTCGGCATTAAAAAAATCATTTTCAACGATTGATGAAATTCTTGCAGGTATAACGAAAACGCCTACATTTAATAAAATCTGCAAAGATTTTTTAAAAACAGTAAAATCTGAAAATAAAAAGAAATATTATAAAGAACGGCTGGATGCTATTTTTATTCCATTTTTTCAAAACAAAACTATTGCCGAAATAAAAGAATCAGAAATTAACGCCCTTATTTTTCAACGGTTGGAGAAAATTAAACCCCAATCAGTTAATAAAGAAATGGTAGTTTTGAAACAAATTTTCAAATATGCAAAAAAATGTAATTATATCATTACTATTCCAGATATTGAAAAGCAAAAAGAGATAGCCGCCCGCCGTGAATCATTTTCAGATGATGAAATACAAGAAATTATCAGCACAGCAAAAACAAGAATTGATGAAATTACAAATGCTAGAAGCAAATACGACCGTGAGATGCTTCTGCAATATATTTTATTTTTAATGCACACGGGCATTAGAATAGGCGAAGCTTTATCCATCCAATTTAAAAATATTAATGGTGATTATGCCCTGCTTGGCAAATCCAAAACTATTAAAAGGGAAATTTTCTTAAATGATAATGCTAAGCAAGCAATTGAAAATATCAAAACCATTTATGAAAAATATAAAATTACATATGACAATCAATCTTTTCTATTTCTGAATTATCAAGCAAGACCAATAAAATCATTTAAAAAGAGTTTTAATGCCCTATTATCTGCAACATCAATGAAAGATATGGTGGGTAAAAACCTACTTACCCTATACAGTTTTAGACATTTTTATATTACCAGCGCCATCAAAACAGGGATACCGTTAACCACAATAGCAATTCAATGCGGAACAAGTTTAAAAATGATACAGAAAAACTACAATCATTTAACAATTCATCAGGTGAAAAACGATTTAAAATAAAATTATCCACAATCAAAAATACATATAAACGAATATACAAACAATAAAATAATCATATAAACATATATTTAAGATTTTCATTTGTTGCATCAAAATTACAATAAATTAAACTGTTACTATTGCCAATAATGTATGGAGTATTTTCTTATGGATATTGAAAAGCTGGAAAAATTAAACGAACTAAAAGAAAAGGGCGTTTTGACTCAGAAGGAGTTTAACGAAGAAAAGAAAAAACTTTTAGCTGAAAAAGATGAAAAAAAGGATAATAAAAAAGAAATTAAAAATGATGGCGCATCATTTTTAAGTAAAATCAGCTGGAAAAATATTATTTTTTCCGCATTGATTGCTTCGCTTGGTTATGTATTACTAATTGCTTTATCATTTTTAGACCATTTCCTAAACCTAAGTGGTGATTGGTTGCTTATTTCTAGAATATCTTGGGGCTTATCAGCGGTTATTATGACGATTTTTACAATAAAATTACAAGCATCAAAATATAAATATTGCGCCCCTGCTTGGGTTGTTTTTCCTGCCGTGTTTTTCTTTAAATTTTTCGGTATATGGCTAGCGGCTTATCAACTATTGCAAATTAAAAAAGGTAATGTTGAATTGAAAAATGGCGAAACTATAAAATTTGATAAAGAAACAATCATCAATACAATGAAAAATAAAAAAGTAATTGCTGGTGTTTTAGGGGTGATTGCCCTTTATGTGGTTTATGCTTGCTTCTTTTCATCTGGTTTAGGTGGTATGGGGAAAAAAGGATTTACTGCTTATCTCACCTGCACTTATCAAGGCTCAGAAATACCAATTCATACTTGCCTTGGACGTTCAGATTTGAAAATTACAACTGGCAACTATTCAAATATCTATTCAGGGTTAGAAGTAGCACAAATGGGCGGTGTAATTGACCTGCCGCAACATTTCAAGCTTGTTACGCAAAATTCCCACGATACATTTTTGTTGAATGTGATACTTGTTGATGTTGCCACCCAGACCAAAGTTTTTAAAGATTCTGCTGGTAGATATGGGATTATTTCAGTGAACAATTAAAATCATATTGACATATAATCAAATATATCATATAAACATATTACAGGGAGTTCAGAAACTGCACAGAACAGAGAGAAAGGCTAGGTATTCAATACCTAGCCTTCTTTTCTAGCTCCCCGGGCGATTTTCATTGTTGAAATTAATTCAGCCAATTCTTTTATAGTTTTATCTTTTTTCAATTCTTCCAGCATATAAAAATAAACCTGCCGCACTTCTTCAAGCGATTCAGCAAAAACAGCATCTGCACCATCAAAACAAGAAACGGGTTTATTTTGATATTTCAGAAATACATTATAGCCATTTTCAGCTGGCTGATACCACCGCTTGAAACCTCTAACACTTATATGTTTAGGATTTGCTATAATTTTATTCAATTCATCAATTTGCTTATTCAGTCCATCTGTAAATAAATCACGCAGAATTTCAAGCTTATTATCTTTTTTTATGGGCTTTTCTATTTTAACAGTTTTATATTTTTTCAGGGATTCAAACATACTATTATACTTCCATAATGTTATACTTATGAAGTATTAAAACATTTAAATATCAAAGAGTCAAAATATTTAAAAAATTTTTATCAAATCCACAAATTGTATTCATTATCAGATAAATAAAAATGTGAACGGCTATTGAGTTATTCATATTTTTCAATAGTGGGCAAGCCCCCGCTATGGATTTTTATTACAAAAATTATTATGGAAAGAATTAGAAAATGAAAATTGTAAAAGTTACAAAATATGACAATAAAAGATTAAATAAAATAATTAAAAACCAAGGAATTAATTCAAACAAATTAAATCAAATAACAGAAAGAAAATCAGTAAAAGAAACAATAAATTTACCGAATCGAATTAATCAAGCAACCCCTGAACAAATTAAATCATTAAAGCAAAATCCAATTTATCGCTTTAATAAAAAAACAAAAGAAAATGAATTAATAAAATATTTTTCAAAAGATAAAAAAAGTTTTCATTTATCTTTTAATACACATTCTAAAATTTCAAAAGATAACTTAAAAACTTTATTTAATCTTGTAAAAAATAAATATGGTTATTTCTTGTATGGTAAGAAATGGACAAGTAAATTAAACCTAAATTATGATTTATCAATCGAGCGAAAAGAAGCAAATCATCTTCATATAATCATACGAGATATGACTATTGATGATTTGCTTTTATTTTATGGATATTTTGAAAAAATCATCAAAAATTATCATAAATCAACCACATCATTTTGCAAAATAATTGACAATGAAAACGGGGCATTGATTTACGACAGCAAATCACCCGATACGCAATATTATTCATCAATCAGTTTTATTAAATAGGAGAACCAATGAAACCAGAATATAAAAGAATACGAGATATGATACAACAGCTTACAAATTCAAATAAGCAATTAAGAGATGTAGAACCCACATCAGACACCGAGAAAGAAAATATAGACCAACAAATTTTAGCTAATCAGGAACGAAAGAAAAGAGCTGAATTAGAAAAGATTGAACTTCAAAAGCAAGAACTGAAAGAAGATTTAACCCATTTCATCAAAAACAATTATGGTTTATTACGAAAACTAGGATTAATCAAGTCACAGGCACATTATAGTTATGAAGTGCTTGGAAGATGTAGAACTTATTTTAATACTGTAATCACAGAAGACAGAACCCCGCCGCTAAATATGTTATCTCGCATTTCTGAAACCATAACCCAGTATATTCAGCTATATGAGATGGAAAACGGGGATATGCATATTGCCCACCTGTTGCAGGAACAATTAACCCGTTGCAATCAATTAATTGGAAAATATATCAATCAAATAATGATTAGATAGACCAATCCATCAAATTATTATCAGCCATTAATTTCAATGCCTGATTAGACATTTTAATCATCAGCTGATGCTGATACCATTTATCTATTAAGATATTAATTTTATCATCTTTAACCCCGTGCGATTTTAAATATTCAATCGGGGTTTTATTATTTAAAAATTCAGTAAAATTTATATTTTTCATTGCGAATCCACAAGTTGTATTCAATAAATATATTTATGAAAAATCATAAAAAACACGAAAATAGACCTTTAAAAATGAATTTAAGACAATTTGAAAAATTATTAAATAAATTAGATGAAACACCTGAATACGTTGTTCAAAACCGCATCCAAAGCCAGACCAATATATTTTATCAGAACATTAAACAAATTAATGTAGGTAGAAAAGATATTTTTATTTTATCAAACTTTGATAACACCAAATTCAGATTTGTTTTAGAATGCCCCGGCACGGTTTTGAAATTTACAAATGAAATCAGTTATTTCTAAAAAAAAGAAAAATCAGCACCTTTTTTATGATGCTGATTTTTTAATCACAAATCTAAAACATTAACCGCATTTTTAAGCAATGTTGGCGATTGCTGATAATAGCCCATAGTAACATTTAAATTTCGGTGATTTACAAGCCGGGAAACAATTTGAATTGCAACCCCTTTATTGCACAATTCTGTAATAAAGCTTCTCCTGCCGGAATGTGAACGGCATTTTTTCAAACCACATTTATCATACCATTTACGGAAAAGCCGCACGATAGATTCCTTGCACAAATAAGAATTTGTTTTTTTTGACCACAAAAGATAATCATCATCTTTTATACGCATCCGCACCGATTTTATCCATTTATAATATTCGGCTAATTCCTTTTTCATTTTATCCGACAAATAATATTCAGCAATTCGGGAACCTTTATTTTTTCCCCGACCTAGCACAATTTTATCAAATACCCGCCCTTTTTCATCATAAACATCAGAAATTTGTATCTTTTGAATATTGCAAACACGCATACCAGCCATATATGAAAGCAAAAATATAATCCGATTCCTTTGGGGATTTTCGCCCGTTGCAATCATATTTAGCACATTTTTTATATCATATTCATTTAAAATTTCAGCTTTTCCCATAGCCATTTTAAAAACTCCTTTAATGTTATTGTTTAATCATATAATCATAATAACATAACTATTATATTTTGCAATGAAAATTTTAATGCGCTGGAAGAGGCTAAATATATAGTCTTTTTAAGCGTAAATCATAGATGATACAAACAATAACATTGTCAAACATAGAATCATATTTAATCATAAAATCATACTGAAACAACCTTGTTCGACCATCACCCAAACATTTAAATAAAAAGTAATGTAAAAACAAATGGTTATACAAGCGGTGGAATGAAGAAACATTTTGACAATTCTTAAAAATATTGTTATAATTCAAATGATTAATGCACATAAAGTTAATTTTAAAATGGTTATATAACATTTGGCACAAATGTTGCCCACTTCATTTTTGAAAGTATAAAAATAATGCTTGACATTCAGGACTGAAACCCTTTATATAACAAGCGTTATATTGATTCTTGGGGTTGTAGCTCAGTTGGGAGAGCGCTTGAATGGCATTCAAGAGGTCAGGGGTTCGATTCCCCTCAGCTCCACCAGTTACTAGTATCATCAAAAGATGATAGTTTATTGAAAGGGAAAGCTAAGGTGTAGCCTAGCTTTCCCTCTTTTAGTTCTAGAGTTCGGAAGATTAATTTTAAGAGATTCCTTTTGAGCGCCAAATTGGGCGATTTTAGGAAAATATCCCAGGAATTATTCATAATATCAATGAGTTCGCAAATTACTTCGTTAAATGTGTCATCGGCGGCGGAGTGGGCGGCAATTTTGTTTTTTATCTTCTCTTTTTCTGCAATGAGCTGGTTATTTTTTTCTTGAAATGTTTCTTTATCAATATTGCCGTCAAGATATAAATTGAATAAACGGTCGATTCTTGTTAAGGTTTTGGTTAAGTCTGTTTTTAGTTGTGTCAGTTCGGCCTCGCGAAATTTAATTTCTGCGTCCTTGGCTGTTTTTAAATGTTTATGGAAATCAATAAGCATTTCTTCAGGAATTTTAATGCTGTGGAGGATATAGGCGATTTGGTCGGTAACATCTTGCTCGCGGATGTATTTGCGTTTGCCATTTTTATCATAGCAGACTATGTATGTGAACTGCTCTTTTTTTATTTCGCAGGAACATATTTTTCCTGTGTTGGCGCAATGGATTATTCCATGATATAAAAATTCACGCTTAGGACGCTTATATGGTCTGTTCTGAGCGCTGATGCGGGTACGGACAGCTTGGCAGCGTTCCCATAATTCCTGGCTGATAAGCGGCGGGTATATGTGGGGTTTTAAGCCGTCGCATCTTTGCATCATTCCGTAATAAAATGGATTTTTAAGTATTTTTTGGATAGTGGGTAGGTATAAAGGTTTTCCGTTTCTTCCCAGCAAGCCGTGTTCGGCAGCATATTCCTGCAGTTCCTTCATTGAGGTTTTTCCAAGCGAGTATATTTCAAACATACGGGTAACGACAGGGGCAAATATTGGGTGTGGACGAACGGTCGCTTTGCCTAATTCGTTATGATAGTTTTGATAGCCGAATGGAGCTTGGTAGGTTATTTCACCGGCATCTTTTTTATATTTGTTACTGCGTTTGATATTTTCTGATTGTTGTAAAACGTAGGATTTTGCACCCATTACGGCAAAATCCCATTGCAACACATTGATTGAACTGGCATTTTTGCCGATAATCATATTTTCCCGCAAAAAATGGAGCTCAATTTTTTCTTGTCTGACAAGATCGTCTAAAATAACGCTTTCTTTAAAAGAGCGTTGTACACGGTCGACGGCATCAGCTAGTAAAGCGATTGTTTCTTTTTGTTTTTTACAAAACTCTAAAACTTCACGGAATTTTTTACGATCTCCTTTGGTAGAAGATTCAACAATTTGAAAAGAATTGATAACTTCAAGATTTTTTCGTTTCGCATATTCGGTAAGGCGTGTATTTTGGGCGTCTAAGCTTAGTCTGTCCTCTTGCTCCTTTGATGACACCCTTGTCAAAATAACAGCCTTCATTTTTAAGTCCTTTCCACAATTCACACCAGCCTTTTATTGCGCCAACGAAACAGAAAACACCAAATTCAATGTTTTCTTCAGGCGAATCGGCTAGATCTGTTATTTGTTTTTCAAGACTCATAAACGCTCTTTATTTAAAGTTCAAGTTTAAAACCTAACAAAAGGTTAAGACGCTGCAAACGAGCATCGGGAGTAGGCGGGCGCAGTAGTTTTAATTTAACTTGATGTGCCAAAATCTGCGTCCGAAGTTGTGCGGTACCACCATTCGCTTTCACTTAATGCCAAATGACATTTATGAATTTCCTCTGCCTAAAGCTTGAACCCTTGCGGGCTGGTCGGTTTAAAAGCCTCCGCACAATGCTGTATAAGGAGGGCAGGGAAGAGGAATGGGCGGTAGTGTGAAATTCTGTACTCCGGCCGCTATCCGCCACGCTCCTCAACGCTTCAATGGTTGCCGGAGAAACTGCTAGGTACCGGCGGCACATCGTCGTCGGTAATATGATAATAATGTTTTGGTTTCTTCTAGTTTTGCTTTTTCAAACCAGCTGTCTTCTTGATAGTAAACAGCTCGTCGATACCATGATTTGTAACAGTGAGGACAGTAAAACATAGCCAAGACCGGAATATAATATCCTCCCGAGACAGGTAATTTTGAGCAATAATCGCAGATGCCCAGCCCTCCATACTCTCCCCAGATGCCGACAGCTTCTTCATGAGACAGGCGGATAATGGTAAATCCCTTTTTCGTTTTGATTAATTTACTCATTTTTTTTCCTCAATAGTTTTGTTTAATTCCATTAAATCAATCAAATCATAATCAAAATTGACAATGTTGTTCCAAAAAGCATCCGGTTCTATTCTATCTTGCCAGTGTCCGATTATTTTGAGGTCATATCCGTCGTTTACATATTCCAATAGGCTTTTGCTTTCATTTCTGTTTTTACCCCATTGTTTTCCGCTCATTATAATGGAAGCCCAACTGCTACCGCTATCTTTGGTCTCTCGGCAAAACCTGACAACATCTCCGTCTTTTACTTGTGAAAGCACTATCTGCGTATTTTTTATGCTCTCGGAGGTGTGATAATATCCTTGTTTATCTTTAATTATTTTTGACATTTTATGCACTTTCCTAACTCAATATCAAAAACGCTTTCCGGGCAATGCAGGTCTGTTTTTAAGCCTATCGGCAGCCAGTCCATACTTTTTATAATAAAAGTCATACGCTCCGGATTCTTTCGGTATGCCTTTTGAAATTCTACAAAAGTATATGGTTTAAAACTATATCCAGTAATTTTTTCGTTTATATGATTGATATTCATCAATCTCTTTTTCCAATATATCGTTGCCATCCGGTATTCGTGCGTCTTGCGGCCTGATTTAATTTCTTCAAACCAATGGTCGGTAAGAACGAGTTTTAATATGTTACTCATCTATTGTCTCCTTTAACATTTCCTTCAGATGCGTCAGGATTTTTTAACAAAATGTTGCAATTTGGCTCGGAATGTTGCGAATTTGGTTTTGCAACATTGATACGGGAACAGCAAAGTTTAAATAAATCGCCTAGGCGTCTTGCTAACTTCCGGTACATTGGCCGTCCTAAATCTGTAGACACTTCATCTGAATTTGTGCCAAAATTGTTGAAAGCCCACAAATAAAACAAGCACTCTAATTTTGTAAATTTGTTTTCTCGCATATAATGTTTGATTTGTTTCGATGAAAAACTGCACTCGATTTCATCTGTATCAAAAATATATTTCGTCATCGTTCCTCACTTTCGCCAAGAGCGGCGTTGATACGGGTTAAAAGATCTTGTCCTCTTTTATGGGATTCTTCCCCGCCTCTGATTTGCCAAGTCATAATTTCAGCAGAAACAATCGGTAAACACTCTTTCAGCAATCCTCGGAGCTTGCCAATATCCTCGTTCTGGGCTGTCTGATACCAGCGGGCAGATTCAAGCTCTTTTTTGAGCTTTTCGTATTTGTCAAGAATTGCTAAAAGGCTATATTTTTCTTTACGTTTAAGAAAATCAAGCCGTTGTTCTTTTGTTCCGTTTTTAACTAAATTTTCCCAATTTCCCTCTTCCAAATATAAAAGATTTTCAGCAAGTTCTGCCCACATTTTGTTTTTCTGCCGCAGGCTCTCAATTTCCTCTTCTAATTTTGCCTTATCCAGCCGCATAACTTCGTTTTCCATACAACAACAATAATGCCGGTGTTCGGCAAGCTCCTCTTGTATAGCTTTGTATTCGTCATAGGACAGAACGGGGGCAAGGATTTGTTTCACGTCCTCATCTGTGGTGTAATCCATTGTTATTTCTTGAGGTTTCCCATTTACAAAATAAGCCCCGTTTGCGTAATCAATACAAATTTCTCCGCTTATTAGTTTAATGTAATAAAACTTGTTCCAGTCAAGCTTTCCTTCTTTCCAATCTGCTGTTAATTCTTCAGGTGTTTTAGTCATTGCGTGCCTCTTAATTAAAATCTTTCTTATCCAATCTGTCGGCTTTACTGAGCACGAGTAGCATATATTTTTCCGATAAGGTGGTAAGTACGGTATTTATAGCTTTCTTGTATTTGTCAGGTGTGCTTTCATCTATAAAAGTGGCGTCCTTGATTCCTAAAGCGTCATCATCGTCAAAAATCTCAACGGTAAATCTTCCGTAGATTTTAGGTTTCGTATCAGTCATCCGTGTTTCTTTAATCTTTGTGGTGTCCATCTTTCCAAGTCCTTTTGCGGTTGATTGCCATTTTGGTTTTGACAAGCGTTTGGATTTCCGGGTAGCGCAACAGGTTGACGGCGGCAATGACAACGTCTGCCAGCTCTCCCTTTATTTTTTCAAGGTCAGACTGCAAGCCGGTCGCAATCAGCGTGTCTATTGCTGCGCTGTATTCGCCGATTTCCTCGCCGAGCTTTAGCTCTTGGTCTTTTGCGGTAAACTCCGGGAATGTCTGTGCGTGCCATTCCTGAATATCTTTAATTAACTCAATCATTACGAGCCTCCAGCTTTGCGGCGGCGTAATCGTTGATTTCGTTTGCCAAGATGTAATTCTCCAAAACGAGGTTGCGTTCGGCGAGGCAGTACAGCCGTACAATCATAATCGCGCCGATAACGCCCAAGATAAAATTAGCAAGGTGGGGCAGAATATGTAGAACTTTGAGGATGGTGCGTCTGCCCCGAAGATTAATTTTCATAGATGACCTCCGCATATTTGATAAATTGTTGCAATACATTTCGCTCGCTTAATACCTCAACCGCAAATTTCGGGTCTTCCTTAATGTCGCGGAGAAAATCGCGTACCGTTTCGCCGTCCTGATAAAAAACAATATTGTCGCGGATAGCTTCCATAAGGTCGTATCCGGCCTTGCGAATACGCTTTTCATGCTCGGCTTCCGCCTTGGCTTTCATTTTGTCGGCGAACATCTTGGCATATATAACAGCGGTGTTAGCCGGGTCTTTCCAGATATTTGTCATACTTTTGGGTACTCCTTTTTAATCAGCTCATCAATGTCGGTTGCAGGATTGAGAGCTACCTTTTCGAGCATTTTGCGGATAATCGGCCGGCGTTTCAGCAGCACCTCGGCGGCAATCTGGCGGTATTCCGTGGCGCACTCGGTGCAGCAGAAAACCTTTTGCGCGTGGTTGGTCTTAAACTCCTCAAGGCACACCGGGCAGGTGCGGGTGTACAACGGAGCGTCGATGCCCCGGTGGCGGGGCTGATTGCGGCGGTTGCCTTCTTTCTTGCACTCTGGAGAGCAATAGCAAACGTTCCGGTAGTTTTTTGGCGTAAATTCCTTGCCGCAGATTTTGCATTTATAAATCATTTTTCTCGCTCCGGTAATCAAATTGCGCCTGAAGCTCGGCAAACTGCTGTTGCTTAAAGTCTTCGTCTATCTGTTCTGCCGTAGCCATATCGTAGTCGATAACGGGAGTTTCATCTTCCTGCTGGCTGGCGAAATCGGCGGTTTTTTGCGAGGCGACGGGAGCAGGAGCGGAGGCCTCCTGCATCTCGTCATCAAACAAAGCCTGAATAGTGCTGTTGACGGCAATTTTGGCGAGCGCGATTTTAATCGCCTTGCGGACGCCGCACTTTAAATACATATCGTTTCTAAAGTTCTGCCACGCGGGGCTTTCATTATCGTGCATCTTTTTCAGGGACTGCTGCCGCGACTTTTCCAGCTCGTCATAAGAATAGGTGTAAACGCGCTTTTCGCCTTTGCAGACAATATAAACGTAACATCCGGTAATGTCTTTGCGCCCGAACGGGTCGGAGCGTTCTATCTCATAGCTGTCGCCGTCCGCCGTTTCTTTCATTCGGAATGTGTCGCCGGAGAATATCAGCCCGGCATGAACGCTAAGCCCGTTTTGTTCGGCAATGTAAATTAAGCCTTTGTATGACGGTTCGCAGGTCAGTTGCCCGTTTTTGTTATAGAGATAATACAAATCGCGGCTGTCGGTCGGCAATCCCCAAGCGAGAATTGACAAAAACACCTGTTGTTTGGAAATGGCGGAGCAATTTTTAAATTGCCTGTTGGCGTTATTTTCCTGCAAGTCATGCAGCGTTATCTTGTTGGCAAATGCCAGACCTTCGCGGCAGATAAGCTCCCGCGGGTAGCCGTATTGCTCGGTAAAGAATTCTACAAGTCCTGTCGTTTCAAAGAACTCGGCTATTTTTGTAATCTGCGGTTGTTCTTTTATGATTACTTCGTTTGTCATTGTACTGCCTTTGTCAAAAGCGAGCCGGACGCGGAAAGGCGGATTGAGCCGCCGTCCAGCGTGTAAATCTCGCAAAGTTTGTTGTCATACATAAATTTTTTGAGTTTGGTTTTGTTGAGCGTGTCGGTGTCTTTGTTGTCCCGGATGACCTGATTGAGCCAGATGTATTCGTTGACGAACTCGTGCAGGGTCTTGCCCTCGAACTCGTCCTGCGAAGTGGCGAGCTTGCGGGCGTCGGGATTTGATTTGTAAACAGCCTGATAGATTTTGAAGTCCTGTTCGGCGAGCCGGGCGCAGCGGTCGTTGATGTCCGGGATGCGGTTTTCGGCGACGGCGGTTTCAAAATGTTTCAGCGCGGCGATAATGACGGCTTGGATTTCCGGGATTTTGCTATATACGAAATTGTCCACGCGGATTTCAAACAGGCGGTCAATTTCCTCAAAGCGCTCCTGTTCTATCAGCGACACGATGCGGCCGCGGTTAAACGGCGTGTCCGGTTCCAGCACCATTGACGAGATAATCCCGGCGTCGGCGTTGCACAGCAGCATCTGATACTGGTTTTGAAAGATATACTGCCACGGCAGCCCGTTGTAGAAGATGTTTTCCCGCGCGGCCTTGAACGGATTGACGGTTTTTTTCTCCCACACGAGGCGTCCGGCCGTGTGCGTCTTCAGATTGATGTCCACAAAACTGCCGTGTCTGCTTTCGGCATAGCCGTCCGGCGAACAGACCGCGTAGGGCGAAATGTCGGGGCGACGGATAAAGTCTTCGGTGCCTTGAAAGTCAAAGTCAGGGTGGTCTTGCATTTTCCAGTCAAGGTATTTTTCCATCGCGTGTCCGTAAATTGAAAACTCGTCGGGCAGGGGCGGGAGGCGGTAGCCGCGCTTGATTTTGTGATACACCTGATAGCCGGTGGAATACAAGTCCTCGCCCAAGAAGTTGAGCGCCGGTTTTTCGCCCATCAGTTCCATCAGTTCCTTTTGCGGCACGAAAGACTTGGCGACGGCGGCGATTTCGCTCGCACCGATGCCGCTGTTCTTTTCTTCCAGCCATTCGGGAGTGTTTTGCCTGAACTCGGTTTTGCCGATGTTGGCTAAAAGCTCGCGTTCCTTTTGCCGGAAAAAGTCGTCTTTGGTGATGTTCAGCTCCAGCAGATACTGCTTGAAATCAACGTTTTTCATCCGCAGAAGATAGGCGCGCCGCCCCTCGTCAATAAAATCCATGCCGCGGCCGTACAGCCCTTCGTCGTGGATTTGGCGATGGCACTCTTCGCACAGCGGCAGCAGGTTGTTGACGTCATACCGTAACAGGTCAACGTTTCTCCGCACGATATGGTGGCAATGTTGGGCTTGGTGGTTGCAAGCCGGATTGGCGCATTTGCGGCCGATGCGGAGTTTCGGGTATAGCCGGTCGAGCTTTTCTTCCAACGAGGTCATAGCGTTATTTCCATAAAGTTAAAATCAGGCCGATGAGGTTGGCGATAAGTAACGCCGCAAAAATATTGCTGGCAAATTTTATCTGTTTTAAATCCAGCAGGCGCAGCTTGGCATTGTATCTGTCGTTTGCACGCAGGTTTCCTCTGATAATTACGCCAAGAGTTTGTATGCTGCTGCTATGTGCGAGTTCTGCCTTAACCAAACCGGAGAGGAGATTATTTTGCTTTTCAACCTGTTGGCATAGATTAAAAAGTACATCTTCAAGTTTGGGGCTATTTGTCTTCTTTGTCGGCATTTTCTGTGTCCTTTGTTATAATATCTTTACTAATGAATATTTGAAATAATCTGTACACTTCGGGATGGTGATTAAAAAAACTTCTAATCAGTTGAGCCTGATATTCTACAGCCCCTCTTGTGGAAACGAATTTGTTGTACTCAATGTCTTCTGTATCAACATCAGCTAGTATGACACAGTAGTCGGAAAGCTCTTTTATTTCATCTATCTTTTCACTTAATAAGTTTATTCGTTCTTGGGATGATAGTTTTTCTTCTTCAGTCATTATTTATCTCGCCAAAAGTAAAGCTAATAAGCATAATTTTTTATCTTTTTTAAGTAATTCAGCCAGAATATATGCTTGGCTTGTCAACTCTCCGCGAGCTATTATAGCGGAATTAAGGCCGCCGCCTTCATCTTTTCCGCCGAGGAATATCAAATCAGGAAAGATTTTTTCCAGCTCGGCGATGTGTTTTTGGGTTTCCTTTTCTATAATCTCTTTTTCTTTTTCAGAAGTTTTCGATGTCTTTTTATTAAACATTACTTTTCCTTTCAGAGTAGGTGGGAGGGCGATAGGTCTGATGCCCTCCCGGTTAAGGCGGGAAAGGGGTGGCGCGTGTTAAACCAAACCTTTCTCTGACACTCAAAGGCGGCTGTCAGATGTTTTGCTTGCGCTGTCTTTGTGTGTTCTGAGGATGGTTTTACACTTATTATGTGTTAATGTCAACACAAAAAATGTGTTAAAAGGAATATTTTGTGTATAAATAAAAATAGCCCCTTAATTCAGGGGCTTGTTTTTTCTGCCGTTAGATTTCGGACAAATTTTACAATTTCTTCCAGTTTATCGGCAATAAAATTGAGGGTTTTTTTATAAATTTCTTCTTCCATATCTTGTTCCTTTCTAGGGAAACCTTATGCGCTAAGGTGGCGGAGCTAGAAAACACGCAAGATTCGTGCCTGCTTATTTAAATATATCACAGACTCCGCCTTAGGCGGCGTATCTTGTTGAGTTTTCTAAGCTCGCTAAATATGCTATTTTATAATTTTTTATCAGTCAAGTTAATTAGCAACTTATATCCCCATATTCATTGGCACGGCAATCTTCTATAATATTTTCTACTTCGCTTCTAAAATTATATATGTCATAATGACTAAAGCTATGACTAGATAATGCTCTATCAATAGCATTTTCGACATCGCTTGAAAAATCATAGTAGCTACAATTACATCCCCCATAATATGCTTGTGCAGGGGAAATTAACTTATTAGCGATTAAACAAGAAACAGCTCCCAGTATAAAAAAAGAAAAATATAAAATTTTATTTTTCATGCGGTTTATCTCCTTAACAACCACAGCTAGGACTTAAAGTTCCATCACAACATCTTGCTTTCCCGCCGGAACATCCACAAACGCCTCCGTGCCAAGAACAACATCCACGTTGTTGCATTTTATCATACTGGGGAATTAAGCACATATTTTGTTCTGCAAAAAAACAGGTAAACAATAAAATTAAAAATATTTTTTTCATCGTAGTTCTCCTAAAATTGTTCTAGTATATAACTCAATATATGTATTGGGGTTAGCAGGCTTTTTTTGTGTAAAGGTTTACAACTAAAGCTTGCATTTGCCCTTTTCTATCCGTTGTATCAACTTTTGTGGCGCTTAAACAGATTTCAGCCATCTTCTGTCCGATGTTTTTAATTTCTTTGGGATTTTTAGACATACAATCATAAAAAACGTCAAAGGCTGTGGATATTATTTCTATAAATTTATTTTCGGATAAGGATATATCTTCTGGAGATTTTGCATTGTAATTACATTCAGACAGTGCTAAAATAATTTTTTTTAGGTTATTAGGAATCAGGTCTGATACTGGTATATTTAAGGCAGCAGAAAGGGAGAGTATTTTATCAGGAGTTATTTCTCCGCCATTTTCTAAACGCTGAATGTGTTGTTGTGAACAGCCTATTTTTTCTCCTAGTGCTGCTTGTGATAGGCCTAAAGCTTCTCTACGCTCTTTGATTTTATTCATTTTTTTCTCCTAATACTTCCTCTCTTAATTATGCACAAAAAAAGTGTGTTTGTAAAACACAAAATAGGTGTTGACATTAACACTTTAGATGTGTAGCCTTGTGGCTAGGAGGTTTATAATGAAACTAAAAAATTTTTTAGATAAAGAAAGTATCTCAATTCAGCAAATGGCGAATGATTTAGAGTTACCGTATGAGTATATCCGACGATATGTTAATGAAAATAAAATCCCCCGGCCTGAAACTATGGCAAAGATTGTCGCTTATACAAAAGGCGAGGTAACGGCGAACGACTTTTACGGGATTAAGGAGAAAAGCGAATGAGTTTTACTGAAACCCTCTTAATGCTGCTTATCGGTTTTAAATTAACCGGTTGTATCACTTGGTCTTGGTGGTGGGTGCTTTGCCCTTTGTGGGGGGAAATAGTTTGGGGTTTGTTGAAGTATCTGGCTTTGGCATCACGCGTTTTGAAGGATAAGGAGAAGAACGAGTGATTTTGTTATGTGTTTTATTTCTGGTCTACTTTGTAGGCAGTTTAAAGTATGTATTTACTGGAAGATGTTGGAAGGTTTCTTGTGATACAGTGGAACGCTTTAGCTGTGCAATAGCGACAGAGCTGGCAGTGGAAATGATATTTTTCCTTGGTTGGGTTATAGCAATATTATGAAAGATGCCCGTGTGGGGTAAGAGGGTGCGAATATGAATAGCAGGCAGAATAAGCACAGTTTTCAGAACTCGGGGACGCCCGCCTCTTTCCTGTTTCTATTAAGGATATAGTGAAAGGTATTGGCAGAGATGAGCGGGGAGAATCGGAAAATTATCGTTACCGATAGGGCGAACCGGCAGAAGGACAATTTTTACCCGACGCCCGAATGGGTAACGCGCGTGTTGCTGGGATTTCATAAATTTGACGGCGAGATATGGGAACCGGCGGCAGGCTGCGGCGATATGGCGGAAGTCTTGAAAAAGGCCGGCTATGAGGTTTATGCGACAGATTTGGTGAATCGCGGCTACTGTCCGGCGGGAATAGATTTTTTACTTGAAACGATGAAAGCGCAAAATATTGTTACCAACCCGCCATTTAATCTGGCGTATGAGTTTATGGAAAAGGGGCTTGAATTGGCGGAAAGAAGCCTAGCCCTCTTACTGCCGATACGATATTTATGCGGCAAAAAACGGGCAGAGTTCTTTTTGAAACATCCGCCGGCAAAAATTATCGTAATTCCGAATAAGATTGACTTTCATGGGATGGGTAATCCGATGATGGAATTTGCCTGGTATGTCTGGGATAAAGGGGCAGAGGGAACAAAAATTTATTGGGCGGAGTGGAAATGAGTTTCTTAACCGAGAATATGGATACGATAATAAATGCCGACTGTATGGACGTGCTAAAACAGCTGCCGGACAAATGTGTTGATTTGGTGCTGACTGACCCGCCGTACGGGATAGGCAATAAGTTTACGTCTGAATACGGGCTGCAAGTGCAAAAAAGCAAGCGTGGCAGTTTTGACTGGAATGACAAGATACCGGACAAAGAGGTTTTTGACGAGATTATAAGGGTGTCTAAAAATCAGATTATATTCGGCGGCAATTATTATACCGAATATTTGAAACCGACAAAAGCCTGGCTGGTTTGGGATAAAATCGGGCAATATGATTTGAAAAATCCATTTTCCGACTGTGAGCTGGCGTGGACAAGTTTTAAAAATCCGGTGAGAAAATACACGTTTGTCAATATGGGGTTTATTTCCGGCAAAGATGAAAAAGGGAAGCGCATCCACCCGACGCAGAAGCCTTTGCAGCTGTTTCAGGCAATTCTGGAGGATTTTTCCAAACCGGGAGACATTGTCCTTGATTGTTTCAGTGGCAGCGGTACGACGGCGGTAGCCTGTCATAACCTTGGCCGTCATTTTATCTGCGTTGAGAAAGACCCGGACTACTGGGCGGCATCGGAGAAAAGGCTGGAAGAGGCACGGCGGCAGATGACGATTTTTGACGTATTGGGGAGAAATTGAGATGAGTAGATATCGGCCGAAACAGTTTTCACCGCGCATATATCCAGAATGGGGCGAGCTTGTATCGGATTTGTCCCCGGAAAAGGCGCAGGAGATATTTATGGCGATTTGCCAGTATCCCAACCGGAATCCGGACATTGGCGTCTGGCGGTTCATTAAATCGCAGATTGATAGGGATTATGCCGAATTTGTGGAAAAGGCGGCCAGAAACAAGGAGGTTATAAAGAGCTACTGGGCGAACAAGGGTGAACGAACGTTATCGGACGTTAAACAACCGTTAACGAACGAGAACCTGAACGAGAACGTAAACAAGAATATGAATAAAAAGAAAAACAAACAAAAAGAAAAAATTTCTTTTTCTGACGTTTTTGACTGGGAAAGTTTGTTTGACTATTGGGAAAGCCGGAAAAAGGGCGGACGATACAAGACGGCGGAGAGCCGCAGCCGTATGCTTGCCAGACTGAAGGAACTGACCGGAAACGATTTTGAGCTGGCGAAAAAAGCGATTTGCCACTGTGTAGATTCCGGTTATCAGGGATTTTGCAACGGTAACGAGCTGTTTTACAAACCGGCGAACGACCCGCCGAAACCGCCGGAAACGAGTGCGGAGGACGAGCGAAAGCGGCAGGAAATAATCAACAGGCTTTTTGAGGATTAGCGATGAAAAACTACGAATTTAACAACTGGGTTGAAGCTGTCAAGGCGGCGTTTCCGAAATTTAACCCGACGAGCGAGATGCAGCTGGCGGGATGGAAGGAGGCGTTGGGCGATGCGACGCTGGACGAGGCCAAGGCGGCGGTTGTCAGGTACATTGCCGAAAATTCAAGCCGGTATGAGCCGCAGCCGAAAGAAATCAGGGAAATCCTGAAAGCCATCAAAAGCCAACGCACGCTTGCGTATCAGTCGCCGGGCGAACTGGTTGAAGATTTGCCGGAGCGGCGCTTTCGCGAGGACATTGCGCTGGGACGGTGCCGCCACAACCTGTACTGTTACCGGGATGCGGACGAGCTTGTCCGGCGCGGAGAGGTCAACGACTTTGACGAGGGGTTAAGGCTTGCCTGCCGCAGACGTTTGGCGCGCCGGGGCGAACAGCCGCGCGATTTTGAATTTCCGAGCGATGAGGATTTGGCCGCCGCAGGGCTGAAAGGCGTTAAGGCAAAATCCGGCGATTGCCAGCGAATACTGGAAAGCTTTGTCCGCCAGTGGAGTATGCCGCGATGAAGAAAAAGGTTATAGATGTCAAAACTTTGGAAGTTTGGGAATCGTACAGCGAGGCAGCCAGATGTCTGCGGGTAACAGTTCCGGCCATTTATCATTCGATTTATTTCGGGTGGAAGGTCAAGGGCAGGCGTTTGGAGGATTTTGAATATTGGAGAGGTTTGCATCCGCGCGATAAAGAAAAAATGGCACAACGTAATTTTTATTTTATGTGAGAAAACGCTATGGACGAGATAAGGGATAAAATCAGGGCGTTTATTGAGGATTGCCTGTCCGAATATCCGGGCGAGGCTGACAGGATAGAGGTTACGATAAGCGCACGGTGGGGAAAAGTCGGCGTTTCGTTGAGCCAAACCGAAAGCCCGCTTTATTTCTCAAAAGAGGTAAAACTGGCGGAAATCAAAGAACGGCCGGACTTAAAAGCCATAGCGCTGGAGGTTTACAAATAGGGAGGGACGATGGAAGAGGGAATTCTGGAGAGATATTATCAAACCGGCGTTTTAGGGATTGAGGAGGGGCGATGGAAAGCGGTTGACCGGTTGCGGGCGGGAACGTTGCTTTTTCGTGATTTTGTAAAGTCCGGGCGAATTATCCGCACCCTTGACCCAAGCCGCCCGCGTGTTGACTGTAAAGGATTTAGGCAACCGACAGAAGCCCGTGAGATAGCCGAGGACAGGTTTAACAAGGCGGTTCGTTCCGTTTCTTTTTGCAACTGGGCGATTGTGCAACACGTTGTCATTGAAAAAGAGCGGATTCCGGTAAAAAATAAATCCCGTGAGATGGTGTATGCTCTCAAGCGGGATTTATGCCGTGGTCTGGACGAGCTTTGCGATTTTTATGGAAGGAAGAAAAATGATAAGTGATAAAAATATTGATTATTTATTAAACAAAATTCGTTCTCTTGAAGAGGAGATAAGGCGAAAGGATAGCAAAGTTACGCATAACGGCGTGCCTATTGAGTATGTGGCAGATAAAGTTTTGGAAGAGGCGTATAAAAAATCATACGAAAATATCCTGGATAACTCTAGCGTTGCTATTATGCTTGAATTGACGCACCGTAAAAAATTAAGAATAAAGGTCATAGAAGCTTAAGCTTTAGTTTTTTTCCAGTGGTAAAGCGCCCACGCGTCGCGGTTTTTTTCACAGTCAGAGAGATTTTGCGCCGAAAGGTAGTTGTTATAGTCTTCTTCATCAAAACGCACCAGATGCGCTTTTTTTCCCTCAGCTATGAAACGACAGTATACCTTACGGACGGCGGCGTTGCGTTTAACGTCTTCAGGATAAAGGATTAAGGCGAAATCGGCATACTCCCAGCGCTTGTATTTGGTAGTCAATGATTCTACGGTGTTGGTGATTTCAATATAGGCGGTTTTCAGCAGTTCGATAATTTCATCGCAAGCGCCGATTGGAGCGCGGCAATCGGCATACTCCCAACGCTGGATTGTCCGGTAATTTTTAACTTTCAGAATCCGTTGAAACTCGGATTGTGTCAATCCGAGCTCTTCGCGGATGGTTTTTATTTCAAGCCCGGTTAAATACCCTTTGTTTATAATCGGCATGGCAATTTCCTATTCTTCTAAAAGGCGGGCGGCTTCATCTTCAACGTCCCACTCGTCTATGTCGTAGTATTCTATGCTAAAATCTCCGGTTCGTACGCATTTGGCGCAATTAAGGTAATATTCTTCGGCTTTTTTAAAGCAGGCTTCCTCTTCTTCAGCGGTTTCGGCGGGGCGGTATCCGTCTAAATTCAAGATATAAAAATCATAGGCTTTGCCGTCTTCTTTTGAAATTCCGACATAACGTTCGTGATTTATTCCGCCAATTCTTAAAAATTCAGTCATTGTATAGCTCCTTTCTTAAAATTGTAAACGTTAAAGATTAAAAAGCGGTTAAAAGTTTATTTTAGCCGTTTACTTACTACTCTTCTTGACTTTTGATTTCTTGCACAGCTTTACAAAAAGCGCGGTTTAATACTTCATTTTCTACAACTTCGCGAGCGGTCAGGCCTAAAGCATTAAGCGCCGGTTCTTCGTTGTATGTGTAACCGTATTCGTGATTAGCAAGTTCACACCGGAAGGCAGAATAAGCAAAATTAAAATTTTTCATATTTTCTTTCAATTGCTGGTCGTGTCTGTCTGCCATTTTATTATAGTCTGCCACTTTATCGGCTCTAATTGCTCCGCCATAAAAAGAAACATATTCTTTTTGTAACTCTTCTTCGGTGATTCCGAGTTCTTGGAGCTTTTTTTCGAGCTGGTCGCGACCAAACGCCCAAAAACAATATTGTTTAGTGAATTCGTTAAGCTCTCTTGCCGTAATTTCTTTAAATTCCGAATATAACATTTTTAAATCTCCTAAAAGTTTATCGGTCGTACCGAAGGTTAAACATTTGTTATTTATTTTTATTATGTGTATTATACGACAAAATAAAGCAAATGTCAATATAAAAATTTAATGTAAAATCAAATATTTATAAAATATTATACATTCTTTTAGTATGTATAATATTAAGTTATGCACAGGGCAAAAAAATAAATTGTTTGGCAAAAAAATGGTGCTAATATGATAAATGGAAATAAGTATGTCAAAACAAAGGTTTTTAAAGGCTCGCAGCGTTAAAAGTTGCGGGCTTTTTTTCGTATATGCGGAAATAATCGGGAATAACGGACGAAAAGAGGCGTTTAAAAAGTGGCGAATGTAGCGAAATACGGCAAGCCTGAAGAGATGGAAAAGCGGATTGACGAGTATTTTGCGCAGTTTGAAAACCCCGAACCGCTGCACGATAAGAACGGCCTTGTAGTCCTAGATAAACAAGGGAAGCCTATATATAGGGATGAGATGCCGACTTCTGCCGGTTTGGCCTATTTTTTGGGGTTTGAAAGTCGTTGCTCGCTATGGGAATATGAACAGAAGCCAACGTTTGCGCGGGTGGTAAAGCGTGCAAAACTAAGGCTTCAAAGGTTCTGGGAGCCGGTTTTGGCAACTAAAAACTCGGCCGGTGCGGTGTTCTGGCTTTCTAATATTAAGGACGACTGGCGCGACGTTAAGCAAATTGAGGATATGCGGGACAAAGCCCCAAAAACTGCGCTTGTTGTTTATGTCAATGCACAGACGAAGAGCCGGAAAGCCGCGGAAATTCCCACGATAGACGCGGAAGTTGTCAGCAGCAGCACAGCAGGCGCCGCGGATGTCGTAACCCTTGCCAAGCCTAAAAGAATAGCCAGCCACGGGAAGAAATTAGGCAGGCCAAAGAAGCGCGGCAGGCCGAGGAATACAGCCAAAGCAAAGGATTGAAGCAGGCAGGGCAAAGAGTAACACAGGGCAGGCAAACCACAAGGAAACGCAGGGAATACAGGCGGCACAGCACAAGGCAGCCAAAGGGAAAAGCATTCTTTTTTCCAAACGAGGGGGTGGGGGCGCGCCGGGTTGGCAAACCACAAACAACCATACCGCCTTCGATACCATACAGGGTTGCGTGAAAAATTGTGTCAAATAAAAACGAAATTAAAACAAATACATAGTAAAAATACGGATAATTGGGTACGCTAAAATACGGGTTTATATACAAAAAGTTTAGTCTATAATTATTCTGTCAAGTATTAAAATTAAATAAAAACAATAAGATACTTCTTTTTGCAGAAACGCGGCCGCCAGAAAACAGGGCAGCGGGCAAGGGGAGGTAGGCTGAATTTTATAAAACAGTGATTCGGAAAGTCGTTTTTGACAAAAACTTCTACTAATAAAAACAATATGTTAGGCGTTTGGGTGTCAAAAAATACGGGGTTTATACCTGATTTGGAAAGATATTTTGTCTATACATTATAAGGTAAAAAAGGTTAAAATTTCGCTAATGGCAAAGAGGATAAAAGAAGAAAAAATACGGGTTGAGATACAAGAGCAGTATGCCCCGCTATTGTCTATGCCAGAGGTGAGATACAAGCTGTATTATGGCGGGCGTGCCGGAGGAAAGTCTTACGGGTTCGCCGATGCGTTGCTGGTTTTAGCCCGTCAGGGGAAGCTTTTGGTTGCCTGTGTGCGCGAGGTGCAGAATTCCATAAAGGATTCCGTTTATAAACTGCTTAAAGACCGGGCGGAATACTGGGGATTTGACGATTTCCGCTTTTATGAGGACAGAATTGAAAATCTTTTGACCGGAAGCCGGTTTATTTTTAAGGGGTTGCAGGATAACAACGCGCAAAACATCAAGTCGCTGGAAGGCGTGGATATATGCTGGATAGAAGAGGGGCAGTCAATCTCTAAAAAGAGCTGGGAAATTCTTGACCCGACCATCCGCAAGCCCGGCGCGCAGATATGGATTTCCATGAACCGCGAGCTTGAAAACGACCCGATATGGGTAGCTTTGGCGAGAAATCCGAATGAAGACGTTTATGTGCAGAAAGTCAACTATACTGATAACCTCTATTGTCCGCCGGAAATGAAAAAAATCGCGGAGAGGATGAAGGCGGAGAATTACGAACAATGGCTCCATGTCTGGGCGGGGGAGCCTGTGCAGGAAGGCGACACGAAGCTTATCGGCTACCCGGAAGTGTATCGGGCACTGGAAACAAAAATTGAGAACTCTGCTACGGTTGATTTGCCGCTGATTATCGGGGTGGACGTGGCACGGTTCGGCGACGACAAGACGGCGGTTGCGAGGAGAGTGGGGCGCAAGGCTTATAAAATTAAAACCTATGCCAAACTGAATGTGGTACAGGTGGCAAATATGGTTGTCGGGATTATACATGACGAACATCCGGCGATAGTCAATATTGACGTTGGCGGTGTAGGCGGCGGTGTGGTTGATATTTTGTATGACAGGGGATACGGCAGCGTTGTGCGGGCGGTTAATTTCGGCGAAGCAGCGCAGGAACAGGAAAAATACTGTAATCGGCGGGCAGAGATGTGGGGTAGGCTCAAAGAGTGGCTGACTGCCGAATTGCCGGTGAGTCTGGTTGACTGTGAGGGATTATCGGAAGATTTGACCGCGCCAAACAAAAGCTATGACAGACTGGGACGGTTATTATTGGAAAAAAAAGAGGAAATAAAGAAGAGGCTGGGGCGTTCTACCGATGTGGGGGACGCCCTTGCTTTAACTTTTGCCGAGAGGTTTTATCCGTCTTCGCTCGTACATCGGCAGTATGACGAGGCGGAATATGTGGATGACAATGTATATACGGGGTGAGTGATGAGTAGTTTATTTTCAAGTCCGAAGGTTACGCCGCAGGTGATAGAAACGACGCCGACGGTTATTGGCAATTCCGAACAGACGCAGGCAATGGAACGGGCAAGGCGTAAACGCCGCGGTTCGCAGAGCCAGTTTATTGCCGGGAACCTGTCCATGACGGGGAACGTTGTACGCAAAACCGCTTTAGGGGAGTAATATGGAAAAGTTAAACGAACATATTAAAAGCCGCCTTCAGTCGCTGAAGGATTACCGGAAAGATTTGGAGCCGTTTTGGAAAAAGCTTGCGGAAATGTGTTCCTTTTCGCCGGAAATCTGGACGGAGGACAAACGGAGGCGGCGGCAGAACGTTTTTGACAATACGCCCCGGAATGCGCTGACGTATTTTTCCGCGTCCTTTAAAAGCGTTTTGGTGCCGACAACGCAACGCTGGCACCGCCTGAAGTCGTCAAAGCCGGAATGGGAAAATAACGACGCGGTTAAGGCGTATTTGCAGTATGCGACGGATTTGTTATTCCGGGTACGGTATGCGCCTTCGTCCAATTTTGCTTCGGAAAGCGATGTGCTGTTTAATCAGCTCGGCATTTACGGTACCGGGTACTGGTCGGTTGAGGAAAATGTCGGCAAAGGAATAATTTACCGGGCTGTTCCAGCCAATGAGATTTATATCGGACGGAATCCTCACGGCGTTCTTGACACGGTTTACCGCGAATTTAAGCTTTCGGCCAAGGACGCATACGAGCTTTATGGCGATGCCGTGTCTGACGACATAAAAAAATGCCTCTCAAAGGAACCGGGACGCCAGTTTTGTTTTGTGCATGCCGTAGAGCCGAGAAAAGACCGCAATCCGCGGGCAAAAGACTATACCGGAATGAAATATGCCAGCTATCATCTTGAGGTGGAGAGCGATAAGGTCATCAAAGAGGGCGGTTATCGGACAATGCCTTATATGGCGCCGCGTTTTCTGGCGCTGGAGGGAACGCCTTACGGCGACAGTCCGGGGTTGCAGGCGTTTAATGACATTCTGACCGCCAATGAGATGGGAAAGACCATTTTGCGTACCGGACAATTGCAGGCCAATCCGCCGGTTCTGGTCGGAAATACGATGCTTGATTCTGGAAAGCTGGGTCAGGCGGGCGCGATTATCCGCGGCGGTATGGACAATCAGGGGCGGCCGGTAGCGGCGTCTATGCAGTACGGCAACAATCTTGCCATTACGCTGGAAATGCAGCAGGACGTCAGGGCTTCAATCAATCAGGCCTTTTTAATCCCGTTGTTTCAGGCATTGACGCAGGACAAGGAAATGACCGCGACCGAGGTGGAAAAACGCGAAGTCGAAAAGGCGATGCTGCTGGCGCCGATGTGCGAGCGGATAGCGGCGGAATGGCTTTATCCGATGATAACCAGAGAACTGGACATCCTTTCGCAGTACGGGTTGCTGGACGGAGTTCCCGACGAATTGCTGGAAGACGGTTCCATTGCGATTGAGTTTGAAAATCCGGCGGTGCATATGCAGGAATCGTCCCGCATCCTCGGCTTATACAAGACCATAGAAGCGACGATGACGATGGCACAAGCCGACCCAAGTTCTCTTGACATTCTGAACTTCCCCGAAGCCCTGCGGCAGATTGCCGATTATTACGACGTTGACGTGGCGGCGATAAGGTCGCGCGACGAGGTTGCGGCATTGGGACAGCAACGGGCGCAAGCACAGGCGGCAGAGAATTTGCTTAATGCCAGCGAAGTCGTTACCAAATCAATGAAAAATCTGAAAGGTACGGGGTTTGGCTGGGCGTAACATTGGGGAGCAACGGAATTGAGTTCTAAAAGAAATATTAAACACGAATACTCCGTAACAAAGGCTTTCAGGGATTTGTTTCTGCAAGACGGCAAGTTAAAGCCGGAAGCGGAAATAGTCCTTGCCTATTTAAGGGACGAGTGCAATGCAAGGGGCGAAATCGGACATAACGGCGTACCTTGTTTGTATGACGCCAACTGCCGTTTTGACGTTGGTTCGGCAGCTTTCCTTTTAGGGCGCCGCCGGGTGTTTGACCTGATTGTCAAGCATCTGGCGATGGATGAAATTCAGATATTCAACCTGCTTTCGGCACGGCAGCGGCAAATGGACGAATTTCAGATAACCGAAGAAAACATCAATTTATAAGGATTTTTCAGATGACAGATTTAAACGAGCCGGAGGTTGGGGCGACCTCCGATAACTCAAATATGCCTCAAACAGGGACAGCGGACAAATCTTCACAATCTGCATGGGAGGGATTTTCCGATGAGGAAACAAAATACGTCGGCGACAAGGGCTGGAAAGCTCCCAAAGACCTTTTGAAATCCTATCGCGAACTCGAAAATATGGAGAGTAAAAGAATCTCTATCCCGGCGGACGATGATGCGGAAGCCTGGAACAAACTTTACGCCAAACTTGGACGGCCGGAAACAGCCGACAAGTATGACATCGGCGTTAATGACAACGATAAGGCGGAAATTCAGAAACTTATGTTTGAAACCAATCAGACCTCAAAACAGGCCAAAGCGCTGGTCGCCGGTTTTGACAAGCTGATTAAGGAAAAACAGAAAGCTGCGGACGCCTTGATTGACGCCGAAAACAAGAAACAGGAGGAAAGCGTTATTGCCGAATGGGGCGACGACGCTGAAAAAAATACGGAACTCATGAACAGAGGAGCCAAGCTTCTGGGCTTGGATGACGAAGACCTTGCCGCCGTCAGAATGACGATTGCGCCGAAAAAATACATGGAGGCGATGAAACGTCTGGGCGAGGCAATTTCGGAAGATAACATCCCGGCAGGAAACAAAGGCGGGCATGAGGAAAAAGTTAGCTTTTTTAGTATAGCACATGAAATTATGAAAGGAAAAGACAATGACTGAAGAATATATTAGCGGCACATTAAAAGAAATTGCCATCGGTTTGGCAAAAAAACAGGAACACATGGTCAATAGCCTTCTTGAAGATACACAGATTCTTGACTTGTTGAGATTTGAACCGGCAAGCCATGGGATGTGGAACGCTTATGAAGAGGTTACGCATATCGGAAATGTGGCAACGGTGGATATGAACTCTCCCTTGCCGAAAGCAACGGTTGACAGTGAATTGAAAAAAGTAGATTTGCAGATTACCGGTGCTGAATTGGAAGCGGGAGAGGACACCATCGTTGCTATTGGCAAAGATGAGTATTTCGGAAAAAAAATTCCTCTGATTCTAAGACAAGCCGGTATGCAGACCGAGAAGAACATTATTTACAATAACATTCGCCAGTTTGCGATTGATAAAGGAAAAGTTAACGATGCCGGAGGCTCCGGAACCGGTTTTTCCATGATTGCATTTCGCGAAATTCCCGGTGAGAACATCGGTTTATACAATGCCCGCGGTCTTGGTTCAAAGACGTTGCTTGATATTAAAGCGATTAATGACGGAGCGCTGTATAAGAATGAAAAAGGCGTTTTGGTTTACGGTATGCGCCTGAAAGGGTATCTGGGGTATCAGCTTGCCAATAAGGATGGCGTTGCGGCGATTGTCAACATTGATAAGAGCCATATTCCGACAGCGGAAATGATTGATGACATGATTCTTTCGGCAAGAGCGGATACCGGGTCGCGCGCGTTTATTATGTGCCATCCGCGGATGCTGTCTTTCTTGAACAAGTATAAGGCTTCCGTTTTGCAGACGAATGTAACCGACAGGGATTTCAACCGTACGATTGACACCTGGAATAAGGTCAAGATTATCACGTCTTATAACTTTGAAGACGGGACGGAGCCTCACGTTACTCTGTAATTAACGAAATAACATTATAATACGTTTAGGAGAAAATTGATGTATAAAAAAACGCTTAAAGTCTATGACGAAGACTTAAACTACGCCAATACGCCGGGCGTTGTAAACGTCGGCGGGACAATGGGAGCTCTGGCAATTAACCTTGTTGCCATTGCTGATGCCGAAACTTTTAAGGCAACGACAGTACAGGTGTTGCAGGGAGATGCCCCGGATAATGTTACGGAAGAATGCGTAACATTTGTCAGCAAAGCCGCTTCCAATGTCAAGGCCGGCGATGTTGTGGCTTCGTTTGCATTGCCGAAAGATGTCAAGACGTTTGTTACGGCGAAACTTCTCGGAACCGGCGAAAGCAATGAAACACCCGGCGAAACTACAAACGCAAGGGTAACTCCAGAATATCTGCCGAGATAAAAAAGCTGCCTGACGGCGGCTTTTAATTTTGTTATAAAACAGGAGAGAGGCTTTGAATACGGAAATTATAAACAGGGCGCTGCTGAAGCTGGGCGAAGAGCCGATAAGTTCAGAGAACGAACGGCCGCATGGAATATCGTTTAACCTTATTTATGATGACGTCAGGAGAAGCCTCCTTTCTATGTATGTCTGGCGGTTTGCGGTCAAAACGGCGGATTTGGCACCGCTGGACGAGGAAACGGAAACATTCCGCCGGTATCGGTTTCTGATGCCCGGCGATTTGATTACGGTACTCTCTGTCGGCGAGATGTATAAATTCCCGGATTTGCGGGATTTGAAAATGTCGTCGGGGGAAAGATATGTTATTTTGGGCGATAAAATAGAGGCGTGCTGCAATCCGCTGCCTTTGACGTATGTGGCAGATATTGACGATGCGACGAAATATCCGCCGCAGTTCAGGGAAGCGCTGGCAGCCCGACTTGCTTTGGAACTGACGACCAAAATACACAAAAATCTGAATTTGTACCAGCTGCTTGAAAGCCAGTTTACGCAGGCGATAAATTCGGCGATGCAGCATAATGACATCATACAGGATACGCAGGCGTTTGGCGACAACAGCTGGGTAGCGGTACGGGAGGCTTGGGGCTATGGGGATTAAACCGGCATTAACGCAGTTTAACGGCGGGGAAATTTCGCCGCAGCTTGAAGGCAGGCTGGACTGGGATAAATACAATTATTCGGCAAAGCTCTGCAAGAACTTTATTCCCTTAATTGAGGGGAGCCTCCGGCGGCGCGGCGGCAGCCATTTTGTCGCGCTTAGGAAACAACTGGGAAAAATTAATCTTAACATTACAATTTTGGGAACGACGGAAAATAATCCGCCTGTGCTTAAAATCAACGGTCAAGTCTGCGAATTAAAATATGTCGAGATGTTTCCGGGGAACATTCCGCAGTATTTAAGCCTTGGAATTGTGGTTGACGATGGCAGCCGGGTTGATATGGAAGTCAGTTGTCCGGGGTATGAAAAATATATTGAAACCTTTACGGCTTCAGCCGATACGGCGACCAGAACGGTAACGCTTAAAGAAATCGGCGAAAAAGACGTTACGCTGACAGTGGTTAAGTTTTCTGATGAAGCGACACTGTTGCTGAACTCGGTTGAACGCGACACGATTACCGTCAAAGACGGGCAGGCGATAAACTGGACGGCCGTGTATGAAGGAGTGAGCGGCAGCGGAATAATTTATATATATGAAGATACGACATATTATCTTTTATTTAACAACGGACGGCTGACGATGGTTCCTTTTGAGGGGGACGGGCTGAACATTACAGCGGAAACATCGGGAGCAATACAGCTTCCGGCCGGGAAATACCGCATTACGGGCGTCGGCGGCGGAGGAGGCGCTTATTATACGCTGTCGGTGCTTAATTATCCCGGTGCGAGCGCCGCGGCGGTAGACGCCGTATTTAACCTTCCGGCCGGAACATATGAATATGCCAACGGCGGCCTCGGCAAAAACGGGCGCAACTGGACTGGGGAATATGAAAACGCGGAGAATGGCGGCGATACCTATTTGAAACTTGGCAACGAGTATATTTTTAAGGCGGAAGGCGGAGGGGGTGCCTACTTTGTGAACGGGGACGGATTTTATGGCGGCAAGGCCGGAGAATTTGAAATTAATGAAACTTATCTTGATAAACTTGAGTTCAGTTCAAACGGGATAAAGGGCGATTACGACTGGAATGCAGGCGGGTCGGGAAAAGCGGGGGCTTCGGTATATGGCGGCTATGGCCGGGGGTCGGGAAACCGCACGGAATATATCGATTCCTATCAGGACGGAACCAACGGCGTTTTAATCCTCAAACTGGAGGGATGATGTCAATTCTGAAAACAAGCATTATTAACAAAAGCAACAGTTATGTTATTGAGTTCGGGCATAAGTATATACGCTTTTATGCCAACCATGGCATCTTGCTGCAAGATTCGGGCGATGTTTATGAAATATCGGCACCGTATCTTCAGGACGAAGTTGACAGTATCAATACCATTCAAAACGGAGATTATGTTTATATTTTCCATCCCAACCATCCGATACGGACTTTATTGAGGATGTCTTTTAACACTTGGATATTGGGCGAGTTTGTTTTGAAAAACGGGCCGTGGGAAAGCGTTAATACGACGGAAATCGGCCTTAAGGCAAGCGCGGAAACGGGGGAAATAACGCTGACGGCAGACAGCGGCATCTTTTCGGACACGGACGAGGGGCGGCTGGTGCGGCTGACGGTATATGATTCCAACACGCGGCACTGGACGTCCAAAACCTCGGTGCAGAAAGATGAAATCCGCATTTCCGACGGCAAATACTATCAGGCGGTTGAGGCGGGTACGACCGGCGACAATACGCCCAGCCATACCGAAGGAACGAGGAGCGATGGGGCAGTACAATGGACGTATCTTCATGCCGGGTACGGCATTGCCCGCATTACCGAAGTTACGGATGACAAAACGGCCAAAGCGGAGGTAACGTCGCGAATGCCTGATGAGGTTGTCAGCAGCCCGACGGTTTACTGGGAGCTGGGGCTGCTGCACAAGGGCAGGTATCCGATGACGGGAGATTTTTTCCGCGGCCGGTTCGCCTTTATGCTGGACGATGCGGGAATCCCGAAAGTCTGTTTGTCCTGTTCGGACGATTATAACAATTTTGCTGACAAGGAATACGGCGAAGTTCTGGCGACAAACGCGATTACGGTTCCGGTTACGAGCGGCAGATACAACGAAGGGCGATGGCTTTGTTCCGGGAATGTCCTGTTTGTCGGTACGAATACGGGGGAATTTTATATTGACGCCTCTTCTCCGGCTTCTGCATTGTCGCCGGACAATGTTGTCATTAAACAAATATCTTCTGTCGGTTCGCTTCGTATTAATCCGGTCAAAATCGGGGCGCACGTTTTGTTTGTTACGGCCAGCGGGAGTTCTTTCCGCGATATAGTCTATTCTTATGAAAATGATGCGTATGACCCGATAGACCTGTCGATTTGGGGAAAGCACCTGCTGCAATCCGGGATTGTCGACATGGCGTATCAGGAATATCCCGACAAGATTGTCTGGTTTGCGCTGGAAGACGGCAGACTGGCAGGAATGACGTTTTCATCCGAGCAAAAAGTATTTGCGATGCATCAGCATTATCTTGGCGGAAAAGTCAGGAGCCTTGCGGTTGTTCCGAACCCCGACAATACGTTTGACGATTTGTGGCTGGAAGTCAGCCGGACGGTGAACGGCAGGGAAGTCCGCAGCATAGAGTGGCTGGATTACGGCGTTCCGGTTGTTTATCCCGATGCGATACGCAACATGACGAACCTTGACGAAAAAGAAAAGGCCGAGGTGCAGTATATGAAGGAGAACGCTTTTTTTGCCGACGGGGCATTGACTTGGGAGAGAAAGGCGGGAAGCACAGCAACGAAACTGACCGGGCTGGAACATCTGGAGGGAAAAGAAGTTGTCATAATGGCGGACGGGGCAGAGTGCGAACGACAGGTTGTGTCCGGGGGAAGCATTGCCATCAGTGCGACGGCAAAACGGGTTATGGCGGGATTGCCGGTGGAAAGCGCCTATATTCCGCAGACGCTTTATATTCCGGGGAATAACGGGCAGGGCGTCGGCGATGTGCAGCGCATAAACCATGTAACGCTGATGTTATGGCGGACGCTGGGCGGCAAAATCGGAAAGAATTTCAGCGGGTTGCAGGATATTTACTTTCGCCTGACAGACGATGCCATGAACGAGAGCGCGCCGCTTTATACGGGCAACAAGGAGATTCCCGTAAGCTTTAACACGTCAACCATTAAGGAAAAAGGAGCGCAAATTCTGATTTACAACGATTCGGCGTTTCCGATGAATATTCTGGCGATTGCGCCGAAAATGACGACTTCGGGGAACGGGCTATGATAAGGCATTTTCAACAGGGCGATTTGGAAAAAATCAAAGTCCAGTCGGAACAAAAGGCGGAAGACAGAGAACATTGGCATCTGTTTGACGACGAAGATACGATTGTCTTTGCGGACGGCGAGAGGGTGCTGGCGATTGTCAGGCCGTTTTTTGAAAACGGGGGCAGGGTCTGGCTGGCTGCGCTTATCGGCGCGGACTGCCGGGACAAGGCGGTAGCGATGTTTCGCGAGATGAAGGCGGTTATCGACGGCTTTTTTATAAACGGCGAGGCGCAGCGCGTGGAAATGACTACGCAGGCGGGGTTTACGCAGGCGAACCGGTTGGCGCGGATGCTGGGTTTTGAACAGGAAGGAACGATGAAAAAATACTTTAACGGAATTGATTTTAACCTTTGGGGGAGGACGGAATAATGTCGGCAGGAGCAATCGGCGGCTTGAGCGCAGTGAGCGGTATTCTTAACGGATTCGGCGCTTTGCAGGAAGGGAATTTTCAGGCTTCGCAGTATGGCAACAATGCGGCGGTATTGCGGCAGAATGCTTATCGGACGCGTTTGGAAACCGCCATAAACGAAGGACGGTTGCGAACCGGGAACCGGCAGGTAATGGCATCTAACGAAGCGGCGGCGGTTGAACAGGGAATGGCCGGAAGCGCAACGACGGCCGGCGTTTTGGGGCAACAGGCGACGGTTTTGGAGCAGAATGCCCTTGATTTGCGTTATAAGGGTATATCTTCGGCGCAAAATATGGAAGCGCAGGCCTACTACCTTGAACAGATGGCGAAAGCCGCGAAAAAGAAAGGCAAGGCCAAATTCGGCATGAGCCTTTTGACGGCGCCGCTTTCTTTTGCACAAGGCTTTACATCAGCGGGAGGGAAATGGTAAATCAAAGGGCGGGATTGCTCCCGCCCCACCATAACTATTGAATTATAATTATGATGATTTTAAGCACCATAATCAAGATGCTTAAAACTTTGATTAAGTCCATCATCTTATCCTTTCAGCCCTTTTGGGCGGTTGGGAAAGAAACCGACTTAAGCACAAAATAAAAAGTATTGACTTTTGTTTTTTTTGTGCTATATTGTAACCATCAGGGAAGAAGTTACAGTCCAGCTTCTTTCTGAGTTACACAGACCAGTTGTCCCAGCAACTGGTTTTTCTTTTATATAAGATTCGTTTTTAAAGTCAAGCTCCGGGAAACGGGGCTTTTTTTGTGGGGTAATCAATGGCAAACAGACAGACAACTCCGGGGATACAGCCGGTCAGGCAGGGAATGGTTGAAGGGGCGAAAGCGCCGCAGGTGCCACAGATAAGCTGGCAATCGCCTTTGCGCGACGTTGCGGGGATAACCGAACGTGCGGCGGATTTTACGAAGACGTATCAGAATCTGCGGTTTGAGGAATATCAGGCGAAATATGACAATCTGGCTAACCAGATGTATCATGAAATGGACGTTGCGACCGACCCGTGCCAGTTGCAGGAAATCAAAAACAAATATGATGAGGCGTTTGCGAAAACGCTGGACGATACGATATGGGCGTCATCTTACAATAACAGCCGTTATAAACAGGAATGGACACGGAATATGAACACCAATTACGAAAAGGTGTATCTAAAGAAGATGAATGACTTTGCCGTTATCCAGACGGAACGGACGTTAAACGAAATGGTATCGGCAGCAGCACAGAGCGGTGATGCTAATGCGGCGGCGAGCTATTTTACGGCAGGAATGAATCTTGTCAGGAATGACCGCTATATGAACGTCAACCAGAAAAACAGCCTACAAGAGGCATATGCTAAAAATCTGGTAGGAGGTCTTTTTACCAAAGACCCTAATTTTGCCCTGTCGTTTGTGGATACGGCGGGGGGGAGTTTGGCAAAGTACGGCGTTGACATTAACGACATCAGGAACAAAACGCGAAACTATAATCTTGCGCGGGAAAGGGAAAGAATTGCACTGGAAAAGGCCGAAAGGACGGCCAGAAACAATTTTTTTACCGATGATTTTGAAGAAACGCTTGCTTTATATTATCAGGAGAAACTTGACAAAGCCTCTGCGGAACGGCGGCTTTTGCAAAATAAGAACTATAAAGGATATAATGATTTTGTGGAAAAGACGAAACCCGGCAGTGATGCGTCCATTAACAATAAGCTTATTGGCGAACTGACGCAGAAATTAAACAATCTTGTTACCGAAGACGAAATTGAAGAAACCGCGTATAATTTTACGGCAGCGCACAGTGCCAATATGAACTCGGCCACGTTGACGCGCGCCAATGATATTATCAGCAAGAAAAAGGCAACGGCTTTATCCGCGCAGGCCGGCGGGAAAAACGGAAAATCCTCCGGTACAAGCGGAATTGACTATGAATTTATACGCGTGAATATGCCGCAGATTTTAGCAAGCGAAGACCCGTACGGAACAGCTAACGAACTGATGACGCAGGCGGAAGTCAGTTCCTCAACGTCAAGTGCCGTCCGCCAGCGCATTAAAGATTATTTTGACAGGCGAACCGATATTCGGACAGAAAAGGCGGCAGAGTATAAAAACGAGTTGTTGCAAAATCCCGGTGATTATGAGGATGTCGGAATGAGGGTTGCAAGCGACGATACGCTGACGCAGGCAGAAAAGAATCCCATATATGCCCAAGTTGCGGAGCTGCGGAAAGCCGAGCAGGAACAAAAAGCCAAGGCCAGGGCGGCGGCGCAGAAAAAATCGGAAGCGGCGGAACTGAAACTTGAACAGGATATGGACTTTAACCAGATGATTTCGCGGCTTGACGACAAGGTTTTTTATGACGACGATTATCTGGCAAAACTGGAGGCTGCATCGGTTTTGCGCGAAGAGCAGGTCAAAAGCTATAAAACAGAGCGGGACAACAGGATACAATCCGATGCGCAGTTGGGTTTTGCGTACAGAATGGATACGATGGAGATTATTCCGCTGGAAGATGTTGACAACAGCGTTTTGGATGATGAAAACAAACTTAAGACACGTTCGCTGGTTGCCTCGCATAACGAATCTGTTTACAAAAATCGTTTTGAAGACGGAAAACAGGCAATAGCGGCGTCGTATAATTCAGGGCAATTAAGTTATGATGCGGCCGTCAATGCCGTAACGTCGCTTGCCAGACAGACGGGGCAGGATGTTAACGATGCGATTTCAACATTTAATGCCTTGGTTGCCGATACAAGTTTCAGCAATAACCTTTCTAAAATAATGGCAACATTTAAAAACGAATACGGGGATATTAACGAAACCGATTTGTCCGAAAAAAATGCGTGGCAGAATGCGAACAACAGTTTTTCTGCGGCGGTAAAAAAGGATTGGAGCGGCGGCAAAGACCTCTCCAAATATACGGAAGAATATATCCGGGGGCAGGCCAGACAGTATCGTGCGGCGGCAGATGCACCGTTTGGGGTCAATATGACAGAGAACGTGAGAAACAGGGCTTTGGGGTCGGGGGTTAATTTTAAGCAGGAAAAGGGGGTGCTGACCTATAGAAAAGAAGAGAAATCCAAAATTCTAGGGTTGCATGCATTATATACCGCGGCGCTGAACAATCCGAATATTGCGGCAACCGACAAGACGACCATCAGGAAATATGACGGCGTTATCAGGAGTGAGGCGCTTGCACAGGTACAGACGCTGGCTAAAAACGAAGACATGGCAATGGGAAAAGCGATAAGGGCGTGGCGGCTTTTTACCGCAAAAGACCCGTATGTGGACGATTTGACCTCTTTTGACGTATTGCTGCCGTATTTGCGCGCAAACGGGCTGACCTCGGCGAGCAATGCTTCGCAGGATAAAATCAACCTTATTGTCAGTGCGGCATTTTACGACCAGTTTCCGGTTGTGGATGAAGTCAATTATTACGGACGGATAATTACGCAGCAGGAATTGGAACGTGCCAGAACCAACTTAAAAGACATCAGAAGACCGGGGAAATAAAATGAACATTACAGGAAGCAAAACAACGGACTTTTCCGTAACCGTGCCGGATAACATTACCGGCAGCCGGACGGAAGAAAAGGAAGTAAAGAAAAAGAACGTCTATGTGGCTGAAACAAACAGCCTGATTACGGTTCCCGAAGACTATACCCCGGCGCAGCAGATTTCAGCCGCCCGGCAGGAAGAGTTTGAAAAGATTAACGAATATACAGACAGCCAGAAATTTTGGAACAAATATGTTTTTGACCCGACGAAATCGACAGGGCGTTTTGCGAAAACGCTGTTGAAATCCGCTGCCAATCAAACGGTAGACCTGACCGGAGGAAGCCTGCTGCGGCTGGAAGAATGGGCGGAAAATACCGGCGCGGAAATAGCGTATGACGTTGCCAAAGAAAAGGGAATGGATTATCCCGGCGCACTTTTGGAGTTAAGGAAAGATGCGGTAGAAAGAAATCGCAACCTGCTTGACAAGGCGATGTTCAACATTGGGGAAGAGGAATCGGAGATAGCGCAGAATCTTGGCAGCGGCGCCGTATCCATCGGCAGTATGTTTTTGGCATGGGGGCTGGGAAACAAAAGGTTTGCGCTGGATTTGGCAAAAATATTCGGGTTAAGTTCAGGAACCAGTATGTATGAAAATCTGACGCTGGCAGGGGCGCCGTATGATACGGCCACATACCGCGGAGCGGTTGCTGGAATCAGCGAGTATGCGTTGGAGAAAGCCGGGTTTGAATGGGTTACGAACCGTATTCAGAACCGTTTGCTTTATCCGATTACCAAAAGATTTATAGAACCGGGGTTTGCCGGGGCGGTACAGGAAAGCCTGCAAGAGGGAAAAGACATTCTTTTGGAAGAGGGATATGTAGAAAGCACGCCGGAAGAGAAGTTTGACAGACTGTCAACGGCGGCGATTTACGGGGCGATTTTGGAAACGGCCGGTGCGAATGTCGGTTATGAACTGTACCGCCGCCGGATGCGTGAAAATCTGCGTCAGGCAGCGATAGAAGACGGTTACGATACGAAGACGGCCGACAAAATGGCGAAAGCGGCAACACCCTCTACGAATGAAATGCTTAATATTCTGCGCGATGAAGAAAGGCGGACGCTGGACGGATTGGAAAAATTTACGCCCGAACAGATGTCAGAATATGAAAAAAGCATTGAATTGGCGAGAAATCTGCCGACAGAAGATGCCGCAGCGGAAGTGCAATTTTATGACGGGGTTAAGAGCGTTATTCTTAAAAGCGGAATTGATGAGAACGAAGCCCGGCGTCAGGCATCATATTGGAGCCTGATGGTGAAGAATGACTACGAATTAGCCAAAGAAAACGGGGCTTATCAGGGGAATATGGCTGAATTTCAACGCGACTGGCTTAACCTTAATATTGCCAACCGGACAAACGTTCGAGCCGTTAAAATCGGCAACAGGGTTGTCGAAACTTCGGCAGCGATGACTGAAGAGGAAATAAACGAAGCGTGGCAGGAGCGAAATACCGAAAGGCAGATGACGGCTGAGGAACGTTACCGCGAGGAGAGCCAAAGAGGCGTGCTGTTTAGCAAAGAAAATCTGACAACGCGTGAAGACGGTTATTCGATTGCCGATGACAATGAGGTGGTGGATGTGGTAAATATTCCCGATAATGCTGTACCGGATTTTAAGACGAAAACAGAATTAAGAAACTGGCTTATTGGTAAATTTGAAGAAATAGGCAATATAACAATAGAATCAACAGGTGCAAATGTTGATTTTAATAAGACCGCGGCACAAAAAGTTGTTAAAAATGCTAGAAATAGGACTAATAATATAGCGTATCCTGAAATTGAAAAAATTGTTTCAGGTGCAAAATATTCGGGCTTTCGCTCTGCTGATGAAAAACACAAGGGAAAAGTAAGGGGGCAGGATGTTTATCATTCTGGGGTGGTTTATAAAGGAAAGCCATATAGTGTGGAATTTTATGTAGATGTTCCTTTAAACGCCGGTGCGACCGATAATTTTGCAGGAAATAAAATCAGGCAAATAAGAATAGAGCCTGCTGACACGCAAGTTACTTCTGAAAGTCAGAATAGTTTTGCTCAGGCTTATGGCTCTATTCATAATATAAGTTTAGCAGTTCTTCGCGGAAAAGTCAACCCCGCAAGACAAAAAAATGGGAAACTATTTTCGAAGGCGTATGTTTCGATGAAACAACCGTTGCAGGGAGAGTATCTGGATGCTGAAAGATTTGAAGGAACTGGCGAAGGCATTATGGCACACGGCTGGGGGAATTATCTCTTGAAAGACCGGGTAACCAACAAGGTGCGGTATTTCAATAGGTTTAATCAGCAGTCGGTAACGTATCAAGGAAAACTTGTCGACAATCTCCACAAAGACGGCGCGATTGAAAAATACGCGAACCTTTTAGAGTATTATCATGGAGATAAAGAAACTGTTGGCGAAGAAATAGAAAGTACGCTTAGAATCGCAAATATGCATATTGAGGATGCGAAAAGAAAGATAGAAGCCTATGGCGGACAATTATCCGAAGATAGAAAGAAAGAGGCGAAGAAAAGAGCTGAAAAAGCCCAGTCGTATGGCGATTTGGGGGTGTCGGCGAATATGGTTTTTGGTGAAGCAAACACCTTTGAGCTGTATACTGACGCGTTGTGGACTTTGCAACAAACAGAAAGGACGAAGACACTTTTTGAACAAATGCAAAAACTCAATCCTGATGATTTTGAAGTTCAGAACACGGCGGCGCAGTATGAGGCGGAAGTGCCGGAAGACGATGTGTTGCTGGATGAACAAAAGCCGCTTAGTGAACAATCTGATTTTGTTAAGTCAATACTGGAAAAAATGAATAAAGACAGCTCCGCAAAGGGGTTTCTTGATTCTTTGAGAACATTCAAAACTGACGAAGATATTGACGGGGAAGACATATATCAAAAAATTGCAAAATATATGGATGAATTTATACTCGATGCCGATGGGAATGTGGCGGAGTATAACGACCCGTTTAAGCAAGCTTCGCTGCTTTTAGCCGAGAATGGCATTAAAGGTATAAAGTACGATGGGAAAGTAGACGGCGAAGGGTATGTTATTTTTGACGGGAAAGATGTTACGGATTATAACCGTTTATTGTCATCAAGAGGTGAAACCGTGCATGGTACATACGACCCGTCGGAACGGCTGATAGAGTTGTTTGCCGATGTCAAGCCGGATACGTTGACGCATGAATTAAGCCATCATTTCTTCCAAAACCATTTCCGGGTTGCACAGGAATACGGCTTTTCGGATTATGATCGAGGGGTGATGAAGTGGCTCTCAAAACGGGGAAAGCACGATATAACCGGTTTTGCGGATATGCAAGACCAAGACTGGGAAAACCTGACCGAAGCCTTTATCCGCTATTTGAATACCGATACGGCGCCGACGATTGCAACGAGGGGGCTGTTTCAGAAAGCCAAAGAGTGGGTATTGGGCGTTTATGATGACAACCGCGATTATGCGAGCAGCGAGGTCAAGGACTTTTTTGACGCTCTGGTATCCCGCGAGGGTGAAATTCCGAATATTGACAACATTATTCAGAACAAAGCAGACTTTGAGGAGGCAGTAAAACGGGCGTTGCGCGGGGAAGGAGCGACTTTTCGGGGACAAAGTATAAAGGATATTCGGGCATTAAGGAAGGCCACGAATACGCGTATCCGGCGACCGGGGAAGACTTTAGCACAGGAATTGCGGGCTTTGGGCTATCGGATTGACAATGTGAATCGGACGCTTGTTGATGAAAAGGGCGTTGTGGAAGACGCGAGGCTGGCGGAAATTTTGCAGGAGCTGGGCGTTTTGGATAACGTTGACACGGAAACTTACGAGCAGACCGAAGCTTTGTCTTCTAAAATGCAGGAGATTTTAAGCAATGCCGACACGACGTATTCCCCGCGGGAAGCGAGAATCCGGCAGGAACGGGAAACGTCTGTTGCAAATCAGGCAAAGGCGCAGCAGTTTATTGACGAGCTTCTGAAGGACAATCAGTTGGGAATTAAGACGATTGAAGAGCTTGACGAAATGCTGGCGCGGATTTTAAGCAAACCGGACAATACGGACATTGTGAAAGTCAACCGCGATGCGATTAAGTACCTTCAGGCGAAAAACGCCGAGATGAACAAAAACTACCGGGAGGCGATTAGGCAGGTCAAACAGGCAGAAAAAGTCCGGCGCGAAACACAGTATCAGCTGCAAAACCGGGTAAAGGACTTTATCCGGGGGCTGCCGGTTACGGGCGACCACAAGGCGGCTTTAATGGGAAATATCCAGCGCGTTAAAGACGCAGACAGCTTTGAAAAGGTTTTGGCGGACGTTCGTATGCGGGCGGCAGGCTATATTGAACAGGAACAAAAGCAGCTTAACCGGCGGAATATTGAAGAAACAATCAAGTCCACCAAACCGACAAAGTTCAGAAAACAACGCTATACATACGAGGATAATACGTTTTTTGCCGAAATGCGGGACATTCTGAAGATGAGCCGGGAAGAGGCGCGGGCGGCGCAGGAAGCTTTTGCCGGGCAGATAGGGCTTCAAAGGGCGGACAATGATGATACGCCGCTTGATATGAATATAAGCGAATACGACCGGCTCAAAAATCTGCTTTACTATTACAAAATCAACGGGGCGGAAAGTTCGCTGACCGCTTTGCAGGATTTGGCGACGTCTTTGGAGGAATTGAAAGCGGAGGCGATGACGAAACGGCTGGATGAAGACGAGTTTAAGTCGGCGGTGCGGAAAAAGGACAAAGACGAACTTCTGAACGGGATAAACAAATATAAGGCATCCAACATATTTGCGAGGGGAATGGCACGAATCGGCACGGTGCGGTCGGCGATGAGCGAATATTTCGGCAAAAAAATGGCTGATAAATGGAATTTGGAAACGGATTTTGAAAAAGTCAATATTTTCATGCGTTCAAAGATAAAGCCGGCGATGGACAAAGCCCGCAAAATATACGGCACCAGACGGGCGTCTGATTTTCTTAATCTGATGCAGCAGAAGTCCCGGCAGGAATTTGAACTTACTGACAATGACGGCGATTATGACAGACTTTCAATTATGGAAATAGCCGATATTTATATCGGTATGAAAGACCCGAATACGCGCGCCAACTATTATGCGGCGTATGAAAAGTTTGACGATACGATGCCGACGGACAGAGGACAGCTCCGGGCGGCGATAGAAACAATGAGCGACGAACAGCTGCGCGAGCATCTGCTGACAAACAATCTGGGAACGCTTTTGAGCCATTTGAGCGAACAAGATATGCGCTTTGCCGACATGGTGCAGGAAGAGGTTGGCAGTATGTGGGAGCTGGAGAATGAAATCTTTGTCAAAATGTATGGCATAGATTTGCCGCGAAACAAAAATTATTTTCCGCGGACTTCCAAAAATTCGCTTGATTATGACGTTATGGAAAACTTAAGGGTGCGCGGCCAGACGCCGGGCTTTTTCAAAGAACGCGCGTCAACGGTTACGCCGCGGCCGAAAAATATATGGACGAAGTATCAGGAATATGTAACAAGCGTCGGTTATGTGCAGAATGTTGCCTTAAAATATAAAGACCTGCACGCACTGATGACGGACAAGGCAATTCGCGGTGCTGTCGTTAAAAAATACGGCGACGCAGCTTATCGGGCATTTATGGCGAATTTGGACGATTTGAGTATCAAAGGGGCAGTAAAAACCTATAACGAGGTAGGCAAAATGATGCAGCAGCTGTTGAACAATCTTGTCAGCGGGACGGTAGCGTTAAACGTGCCGATGGCGATAAAGCAGCTTCCGGCCGCGCTTAACTATTCCGTCAATATGCCGAAAACCGAGTTTGTCAAAAACTTCCTGTATGCGGCGACGCATCCGGCAGAGGTTAAAAGAGTTATGGAATCCTATGTCGGGGACTTTTTGCATACCCGGTTTGAGCAAGGGTCGCAGTCAGATGCCATCGGGCGGGCTATGGCCGAAGCGGATTCGCTGGTAAATTCCAAGTTCGGGCTGGCGGGTTTTTCGCATAGCTGGCGGACGCTTGCGACAACGCCGATACGGTTTGCGGATATATTTGCGATTTACTGGGGCGGTTATGCCAAGCTTAAATACAATATTGACCGGGGTTTGACGCCGGAAAAAATCCGCGAGGACTTTATTGACGAAACGTTAAGCAATCAGGCGGCGGGGAATCCGGCGACGCTGGCGAAATTCCAACGCGAGCAGAGCCTGCGTTTCTTTACGGCCTTCAGGAACGTTCCGGCGCAGTATATGCGGCTGATTACAACGACGATGACGCAATGGCGCAGGGGCGAAATATCCGATGCGCGGTTTTACAGCAATATCGGCAACTATGTGTTTGCACAGCCCGCTTTGTATATCTGGCTGGGCTGGCTGGTTAAATCTTTTCTTTATGGCGATGATGACGACGAATGGTATGACGGAATGATGACGGAAATGGCGGTAGCTCCGATTGCGGGGTTGCCGATTATCGCCGATTTGGCAAGTTTTGGATTAGACAAGGCAGAATCGGCTTTAACCGGGAAATCTTCGGAGCCGTGGGATGCATTGCAGGTCTTTGGCGTTGATACGCTTAACCGGCTGATGTGGAAGCTTATGAAAGACGACAAGACCGGGTGGGATTGGGCGGAAATTCTGGCTTCCGTTGTTGACGTCGGCACTGGTGCCGGATTAGGAACGGCTGTACGCACCGTTAAAAAGATGGCAGATTGACTTTAAAGAAAAGCAGCGGTATAAAGAAAAAGTCCGGTGCTGCAACACCGGACTTGTCTTAACCTAGAAAGGGGTTAAACCCACTTTAACTTCTTTCCTGAAGTTAAGATAGCCTATTTTTCTTGATTTGTCAAGTTTAAAATAGGTTGTGGGTTTCCCCTTTCATATTATTTGAAAGGACTAATAATGATAATAAAATTTATTATTGTTATTCGGAAACTCCGAATTTTCCTGTCTATTAAGAAATAGCAGGACGGAGAGGGGTTGTCAAGCCCCTCTCTTGTTGATAAGTGAAACAAGCTTGACATTTATGTCAAATTTTGTTTTGATTTTGATATAGTGGAGAATTGGCTCTTTAGCCGTTCTCCTTTTTTTATGGAGAAAAGGCATGACGGTTATAAACGAGGCGTCGCTTATTACATATCAGGCAAACGGCACGACGACGAATTTCGCGGTGCCGTTTAAGTTTTTTAACGATGAGCTGGCGGTATATGTCAACAAGACGTTTGCGACCTATGAAAAAGGTGTGGACTATACGATTGAGGGAGCGGGCAATGCGCAGGGCGGCGAGATTGTGTTTAAGGCGGCTCCTCCGGCAGGGGAATATATTACGATTACGCGGGACGTCGTTTTAAACCAGATGGTGAAGTTTATTGAGGGAGAGAATTTTCCAGCAAGCGATTACGAATATTCGCTTGACCGGATAATTATGGCCTTGCAGGAATTTATGCAGAAACTTAAGCGCTGTGTGCAGTTTCCGGCAGGTGCCGACGACTGGGACGCGTTTGCGGCAACGCTTTTGAAAATGAATTATCAAGGGCAACAGCAAACGTATTGGAAAGAAAGTTATCCATACGGCATGGGCGAATTGACGCGATATGGGGAATATTGGTGGTTAAGCCTTTACGAAAATAACAAAGGGAACAAGCCGGGTAACAGTTCGCCGTATTGGAGCAAGTTTGCCATTTATGACAGTTATACGACGAACGAAATTGACAATAAGCTGACTTTGAAAGCCAACGCTGCCGACGTTTACACAAAGGCAGAGGTTGACGGGAAAATACCGGTTGTGCCGCCGGTTGTCAAAGCGCAGGACGTTTCTTTCGGGAATTGGGCGGAAGACAGCTACCTTGAAGGATATAGCTATAGCGCAACGGCGACACTGCCCGGCGTTACGGCAGGCATGATTCCGATTGTCGCGTTTAATCCGTCTGATGCGGCGAGCGGCAATTTGGCGCCGATTGCAACGGCGTACGACAATACGGTTAAAATTTTTGCCAAGACGCAGCCGGAAGCAGCAATTGTGGCGGCAAGCGTTATTTGCCAGTGAGGTGAACCATGAAAGGATTAACGAACGCGGCAGTTTTGCAGGGCGGAGGCGGCGGCGAAACGGTTTTTGCCATCAACAATACGGGCGGGGCGATTATAAGCGGGACAAAGGCGTTGTTAAACAGCCACCAGCGGGAAACGACGGCTACGGCGGAAAAGCTGATTAATTCGACTTCTGGAAGCGTGATGTATTTCCCTTTTTGCCAGGGAAACGACGTTTACGCTTATTTCGCAAGCAGGCTATACAGCCTGACATATACACCGGAAACCGAGGCTTGGGCGGCGACACAACTTGACCTTGCCGGCGTTAGCGGAAATTTTATTGACTTCATCGACGGCGACATCTGCTCGGCGGTGCAGGAGAGGCTTATCCGTTACACGGTAAATACGCAGTCGATTTATCCGCATGGCATCATCAACCCGGCGGCATATTACATCGGGCAGTATAACGGCGAGCCGCGGTGCTTGGGTCGCTGAACGGTGCGTTTGTTTTGGGTAAGGTTATGGAGAGAATGGTTGATTGGGCGATTACCGGAACGTTGAATTATAAACTGGGGATAAAGGAATTGTTTCCGCCGGTATCAGTTTTGGAAAACGGAGCGAAATTTTTATCAGATTCGGTAAAATATGCGGTGGATGATATTTCGCTGGAAGATTATATGGACGCGCTGCGGGGGGCGGTCAGAACCGCGGGCGAGGCAACCGGACTTCCGCTCAAGTACCCGATGGACGTGGCGGCGGCAAGCGGCGATTATCTGGATGAAGAGGAATACGGCAAGGCCGTGCTGCTGTGGTTGGGCTGGTCGCCGTATGCTCTGCGGGATTTGGAGGAATAAAAAAAGCGAATGAGGTTTAATTATTATTTAATGATTTATATTTTAGCTATATATTTATAGGTTGACAATAATACTTTTTGTATTACATATTGTTAACGGAATGTTAACCTTTTAAAAGGCTAAAGAAATGAGTTTATTTGATGTTAAGGTTAGTGATTTACCTTCGAAGATTGAATATAAGTGTTTATTAAATGCAATAATAGAAGTTCGTTTTTCCTCAACGAAACCGGCTGAGATGATAGTATGGCCTTTATATGAAGCACTAAAGGATCAATTTAAGGTGCCTGAAATTACGTCAATAGGAAGAGTCCCTAGAGAGGTTAGAAATAATTTAGATTTAAAAGAACAGATTTTATATACAATGACTAGTAATGATCGTTTATATACAGTAGGAGTTGGTGATGGAATATTTCAAATGAATTTAGGTAATTTTAACTATAGTACTTGGGATAATTTTGTGAAGCAGTTCCAAATAGTAAATGATATAATTCAGAAGGATATTAATAAAGTTACTAGGGTTGGAGTTCGGTATATAAATATTTTTAATGCACCTGATTCGAATGTCAAGAATTTTACATTTGATTGTAAGCTGAAAAACAAAAGTTTGTTTGATTATTCCCTGCAATCAGTTTTTGAAGCTCCTATTGATGAAAGAATAGCTAGAATTTCAATTGTTAATCATGTAAAATATAAATATTATGATGGTAATGGCGTGCCTCAAATAGGTGGCGATAACGCGTTAGCTCTGGATATAGATGTTGTATATAATAGGGACTTAAATAATGATAATATTTTAGATGTTATTAACTATAGTCATTTATCTGTAAAAAAGATATTTTTTTCGATGTGCACGGAAAAATTCAAAAAGAATGTTTTGAAACCTCAGAAGGAAAAGAACTAATATGTCAAGTTTAGCTTCTCCTGATTGTAATTCTTATGATGCAAACATTTTAAAGGAGATGAATCGTCCTGGTGTTTATTGTGATGTTTCTGAGTATATGCCAACTTTGCAGTGGTTTACGAAATATCAAGCTTATGTTAATAATCCTATTATTTCAAAGTCGGAAGATGAAGTTGAGCTAAATACATATTTTTTTCAACCTGCCATTTCAATTGAAAAAAAGGAATACGAAGCAGTTTCAAGAGTAAAAAGACTGGATGCGACAAGCAGTATCTTAAATATGTTTCAGATATTGAGTGGTCGAGGAAGTGTATATGAATATTTTAGTTCTAGGCTGCAAAGTATTTTAGAAGATGAACCAGAGATGTCATTGGATGATATATCTTTTGCTAGTTTATATGAGTTTTCATTATTTGATGATTTTAAACAAGTGGATTTTTCATTGCAGGTAAATGAAGCAGGAAGGGCGTGTTTGCAAAAAACGTATAAAGAGGGATATATATTTATAGAGTTTTTTGACTATAATAAGATTTTCTATAATATATTGGTTAATAATAAAGATATTATAAATACAGGTACATATAATGACTTTTTCAAAGATTTTTACGCAAATCCTATCAGGTGTTAGAAATGGGGGGTATGAAATATTACCGGATAACCAGCATATTGTTAGGCATTGCCGGGTAGATGAAAAGAAAGGCGGAGAACTTGAACTTGATGCATTTAAATTACGTGATAAAGATATAAGAATAGCTCTTGAGAAAAACGAGAAGCCCTGTATATCAGTGCAGTGGTGGGAATACTGGCATAAGAATCTTACAAAAATAAAAAAGAATTTGGAAAGTAAAGGAATAAAGATAAATCAGCGAAGTAGATTTTGTTGTTTAGATGTAGGAACTGTTAAAAAAATTGGAAAAGAAAATCATATGAATTTAGATGTAGCTCATACAGGAGGCGGACATGCAGGAATTTATAATGTGTGTAAGAACAACGATGAATTCAAATTTAGAAGGGATATGATGTTGGCGGCAAGAGATCGAATACTTTCTGATGATACGTACAATTAGCCTCTTGACATAGGGGAAAGTATTTTCTATTATACTAGCAGATTAAAGGCTGGACATAGTTCCGGCCTTTTTTGTCAGCAACTGCCCGCGCGTTAGTGCCGGGCTTTTTTTATGGAGGAAATATGACAGTCAGTTCAGGATTAGGAATCATGTCGTATATCGGCAACGGTGCGACAAAAAATTTTGCGGTACCGTATAAGTTTTTTGATGAAGAGCTTGATGTTTACAAGAACAAGACATTTGAAAAGTTTGTGAAAAACGTTGATTATGTGATTATGGGCAGCGGCGAGGATGACGGCGGAAGTATTGAATTTGCAGCAGCTCCGGCGGAGGGTATGATTATAACAATTGTGCGCAGCGTCGTGCTTAACCAGCTGGTTCGGTTTATTGAGGGGGAGAATTTTCCTGCAGCCGATTATGAGTACAGCCTTGACCATATTGTGATGGCTTTGCAGGAATTGTATCAAAAAAATGCGCGTTGCCTGCAGATGCCGCCGGGCGAAGAGGATTTTGAACAGTTTATCAAGAAGTTTATCAAGCTAGACTACAGCGGGCAGGGAACCAGTTACTGGCAGGAAGAAAATTCCTATGACGCGGGAGAATTGGTTCGGTATCAGGGATATTGGTGGATAAGCCTTGGAAAAAGCAACAGCGGAAACGAACCGGCTGACGAATCGGAATATTGGGAGAAATTTGCCATTTATAAGTCATACAGCAGCGATGAGCTGGACGGGCTGTTGGAACAAAAAGCCAATGCAACGGATGTGTATACAAAGGCCGAAGTTGACGGGAAAATACCGGTTGTGCCGCCGGTTATCAAAGCGTCAGACGTTTCTTTCGGGAATTGGGCGGAAGACAGCTACCTTGAAGGATATAGTTACAGCGCAACGGCGACGCTGCCCGGCGTTACGGCAGGCATGATTCCGATTGTCGCGTTTAATCCGTCTGATGCGGCGAGCGGCAATTTGGCGCCGATTGCAACGGCGTACGACAATACGGTTAAAATTTTTGCCAAGACGCAGCCGGAAGCAGCAATTGTGGCGGCAAGCGTTATTTGCCAGTGAGGTGAACCATGAAAGGGATAACAAATGCAGTCGTATATTCCGGTGGCGGAGGTTCCGGAGATGTTATTTATGCGGTAAACCAGACCGGAGAGGAGGTTGTTGCGGCAAACAAGCAGGTGTATCTGGTTCGGCAGATGAACTTTGAAACGAAGCAGTGGTCAGCATCTGGTTATAATAGTACAACCAATAGTCCGCCGATGGCCAGATATTTTACGGATAATAATTTTATTATTTCAAAGGATTTATGGCGTTATAACGAAAACAGCGACAGTTGGGACAAAGAGGTATTTTCAAATATAACTTTACCGTCTTTTAGGATAATCGACATAATTGAGGGAAAGACCGTTTACAGTTATTATTACATTCGGAGTGGCGATTATTTATCATGTTCCATTTGTGATTTAAATACGCAAAGACAGTTTCCCAATTCTATGGTATGGCTTGGCGACGGGTTGGCTCTGGCAATAAATCCGACTTCCACCAAGGTGGATATTTATCCTTATGATTACGAAACAAACACGGTTGATACGACAGGAGAGCCGTTAATAATTTTGAATATGCCAGTCGAGCAATCAAATACTAAGTACAGGGTTATTTTAGCAGATGGCAAGATATTGTATGCACATGACAGTGTTATTGATGTTTATGACCGGACAACCTACAGCCTGATAAGAACGGTACAGTTTCCCAATGCTTTTATGTTGTACGTTACGGGATTTGAACCGGGAGATTATGTATTTGGCACGGATAGTACAGCCTATTACAGATTAGACGACTATCTGACTACGGTAAATACGTATAAAATTACGGAGAATTATTCTCTGGAAGCTGTCAATGACCCGTTGTTCAGCAAAATGAAAGGGCAGAAATCAGCAATTGTCTATAACATTGAAACAGGGGTTTTGCAGATTGGCTTTGTTGAGGACTTCGGGGCGAAAATCTATCAGTTTGACAAGTCTGATAAGAGCTGGTCGGACATAACGCCGATTATAGACACGTCGGCTCTTGCCGTTCCATTAGATGATTCAGTCGTATTCCTTTCTTTGAGTGCTGACAAAACGCTTGCGGCATATTCTTACAGATATAGCAGAGCTGGGGCAACAAGCCGTATATATCCGTATTTTTTCAAGTTGGAAACGACAACCGGAGAATGGTTTGCTTATAATCCTGATAAGAAATATGTCATTCCTTACCAGACTTTGACAGGCTACACGACGGGTAAAACGCAGGACGGCAAAATAGAGGTTGCGACGGTGCTGCCGCCAAAAGTTTCTTTGACGGTCAATGTAACGCCCGACCCGGATACGTTTGAATTTACGGGAGCAGCAGAATGACGACATATAATGAACAGGTTTATGCGGGAATGCCGTTTCAATACAAAATCGTTAAAGACAGGTATTGGGACAAGGTTGTCAGCAAAAGCATTACGGTTGATACGGTGGATGATGTAACATTGGAGCCGTACGACGGGGTTACGATTACGCAGGACGGTTCAATTTTGACGGTATCGTCCGGATTGCTGCCGAACGGGAACAGTTATACGGGTTATAAAGGGGTTACGGCTCCTGCGGGCAAAAGTTATCTGACCAGTGCCGACGGTATCCTGCCGGGAGCTTTGACGGATGATGACGGTACAATGCAGGACTGGAACTGTTTTTACGACGGGGAAACCGAGTTTAACAAAGCGCAGAGTATGTCCGGTAAGGTATGGCTTGGGCATAAGGTTATCGAATCGCACGTTACAAATCCGTTTCCGGCAGTTAATTTTACCCAAGTGGGGGAAGTTACATATTCGGGTAATGCCGCAACTTTTACCGACGGAAATTATCTGGTAGCAGACAAGAAACTGCCGAATGTTTCGTTTTTTCCGCAGAATTTTGATTTCACCGCCAAGATAACGCCGAAGACGCCTTCGGGATACAATACGGTTTTCAGAAACGCGACGACGAATGTTTTTTTCGGGCTTTACGGTACGGCGTGGTGCGTCTATTCCGGTTCGAGAACGACCGGAGGTACGGCGACGGCGGATACGGCATATTGGATAAAAGTCCGGTCGATTTATGATTCCGAAACGAGTTCTTATACGTCGACGCTGTATGTTCTGCCAGACAACGGTTCGTATACTTTGGAAACATTGCCGGCCTTAGCGGAATGGGAGCAGGCGGTGCAGGTTGCCGCCAATGTGTTTATGAGCGAGGAGAATTTCTGGCTCTCCAACGACGGCAACGCGTCGTTTAACGGTGATATGCAGCTTGACCAGATTGAACTAAAAACCGGGGGCGTTCCCGCATCCGGTACGGAGACGGACTGGACAAGCTATTGGAAACCTTTGGATGTAAAGGGAATATAAGGGATGATAATATATTTTGGAATAAACGGTGATAAATATCACACATTGGTGTCTTTGGAGTATGAGGGAATAAAAATTCCGGCAGGGTTTGAGTTTGACGGGGTTACGGTGAAAGCCCCGTTTACTTTTCTGTTTTCCAACAAAGATTTGCGTCAGGGGATTCGGGCAAGTTGTTTCCATGACTGGATGTGCAATCATAAAGACAGGTATCGACGGGAAACGGCAACCGACGTTTTGGTAGAAATCTGGCGGGCAGACGGGCTGGAAGCCTGGAAAGCGTGGTTCGTGCGCTGGAGTGTCAATCTGTATCAGTGGCTGAAAGGGTGGAAGTGATGAGCGATACGGTAAAGCAAAAGGTTATAGAAAAATTGACTAGAAGGCAGCTGTTTATCATCTGCCTTTTTTTAATCCTCTGCGGCTGTGTGGTCGGCGTAGCTGCAGCAATTTATGCGCCCGGAGCATTGGCGGCAATTTGGGGGGCATTATGATGAGTTGGGAAGGAATGTGCGCCATTGCGGCGATTGCCGGAGTGGCGATGAATTTTATCCGTTTCGGCAAATGGCAAGGGGCGATTGAGGCGAAAGTTGATGTATTGGAGCGGGAATCTGCGGCGGCAATAAACAGGTTTGACGTGGTGGGCAAAAGGCTGGAGGAAAACAGCAAGCTTCTGGCCGAGCTTAATGCCAAGCTGGGGATTTTGCTTGATGAACATTATCAGAGGAGCCGGGGAGATTAGAATAATGTTGAATGGTGATGTTATAATGAAACGCATTGAGGGGCATGAAGGTTGCCGTCTTATGCCTTATTATGATACCAAAGGAAAACTGACAATAGGTATCGGCAGGTGTATTGATACTAATCCGTTTACGCCGGAAGAATTGCGTGCGGTGGGAGACTATCAGCACGGAATTACTAAAAATGCCGCGCTGATGCTGCTTCGAAATGATATTGAAAAGTGTTTGAGATTATTAGAAAGTAAGATTTTCTTTTTTAAAGAGTTGGATAGCGAGCGGCAATATGCGCTTATAGATTTGTGTTTTCAATTGGGGATAAAAGGGCTGTTGAAGTTTCGAAAAATGCTGCGATATATGAGATTTCGGCGTTGGGATGAAGCAGCGAAAGAATGCCTGAATTCAAAATATGCGTCGGTTGATACGCCCAAAAGGGCGAGGCGAATTGCGGAACTTATCAAAACCGGGAGATGGAAAGAATGAAGGATATATGGATATACCGGCCGGATATTGAGGCTACGGCGCGCAAGATAAACCGAAATTTTGTTTATAATGGCCGTGGCAAAGCGTTTTGGGACGTTTTTGACCAAAGAAAGGCCTTAAAAGAGCAAATAAATGATATTTTGGAGAAAACGCGCCAGCAGCCAAAAACGAAAATTGAGGTGCCTGATGACTAAATTTTTAACGTACGCCGTGGCGGGGCTGCTGCTGGCGCTGTATATCACGGTAAGCTTGTACATCGAACGGGGCAGGGAGATTGCGGCATTGCAGGGCGAAAAGAGCGCCCTGTTGGGGAAAACATCATTTTTGGAGGCGGAAATTGCGAAACGAGATGAAAAGGCGTTACGAGCCGATAAGCGACTATGCGAGATTGAGGAGGCAGCAGAGGCAGAGAAGGACAAGGGTGGTTTTAATTGGGACAGCCCTTTGCCTGCTGATACTGTTACTCTGCGGTTGCGCCAGGACTGAATATGTTTATGTCGAGGCACCGCGTGAGCCGATAACGTGCCACCGGCACATGAAAACCTTTCTTGACATGGCGAAGTGTCTTGAGGTGTACAAGGCGAAGTATTAGGGCTTGACTTATTCGGAAATGGCCGTTTTGCCAGCGTTGGCGGCGGGATACAAAAAGAGCACACCATGAGGGAGGTGTGCTTAACTTTAACCATATATATAAATAATAGAACTTTTGTTTAAAGTCAATAATTTTTTGAGGTTGATTTGAAAGAAATTTATGTTGTTCATGCTGCATTGGGGACGGTATTGCTGGTTGAGAGAATTGAAACTTATATTATTGAACATTCGTGTATAAAGTTGAGTTGAGATTTTAAGACTAGAATTTCATCGCTTTGAGTTCGTAAATTGAAAACTATGTTCCACCAGTTATCAGAAAGGGCCTGCCGTTTGTGCAGGCTCTTTTAATTTTATCAAAAGTAAATTTGTTTTGTTGCGCTTTGCATTTTGGGCAGGCGGGAAGATTTAGCCGGCAGGGAAGATTAGGCTGACGGAGAAAATTTGGCTGGCGGGGGAGATTTGACAGACGGAGAAAATTTGGCTGGCGGGGGAGATTTGACAGACGGAGAAAATTTGGCAGATGCCCTTTTTTAGCGGGTCGGAGGAAAATTTTGGTCCGTACGAGAAAAATTTTTACCCGAGCGAAAATAATACTTGACTTAGAGCAAACTCTAAATGTTAGAGTGGCGGCAGAATCGGGATGGACGTTTCGGGGGGCGGAGTTGTGCGGGCAGTGATTGGTGTCGCACGGATTGTGAATGGCATCGTGTGGGCTTTGAGCGGTACAACGGCTGTACTTCCGGCAACGGCGTTTCGTGTTTCCGGTTGCTTTTGCCGGAACGGCATCCTATATTGTGATAAACATTAACTACAGAGAGGGAAGAACATGACATATCTGGACAGGGTAAATTCACCGGTCGACGTTAAGAAGATGACGGCGGAAGAATTAAAGGGTTTGGCGGCGGACATCCGGGAGGGGATTTTGAAACGCGACAGCCTTATCGGCGGGCACGTCGGCCCGAACCTCGGCTTTGTCGAGGCGACGCTGGCGCTGCATTACGTCTTTAATTCGCCGGAAGACAAAATCGTTTATGACGTGTCGCACCAGTGTTACGCGCACAAGATGATTACCGGGCGCAAGAACGGTTTTCTCAACCCTGACGATTATGCAAAGATTTCCGGCTATACGAATCCGCGCGAGAGCGAGCACGACCATTTTGTCATCGGACATACGTCGACGTCGGTCAGCCTGGCTTCGGGGCTGGCGAAAGCGCGCGACCTTAAGGGCGAAAAATACAATGTGATTGCGGTTATCGGCGACGGGTCGCTGTCGGGCGGCGAGGCGCTGGAAGGGCTTGACTTTGCCGGGTCAGAGCTCGGAACGAACTTTATCGTGGTGATTAACGACAATCAGATGTCGATTGCGGAAAACCACGGCGGGCTTTACAATAACCTGAAGCAGCTGCGCGAGAGCAACGGCAAAGCGGAGACCAACCTGTTTAAGGCGCTGGGGTATGATTACCTGTATGTCGCCGACGGCAACGACGTTGAGGCGCTGATTGCGGCATTCAGGCAAGTCAAGGACAGCACGAAGCCGGTGGTTGTCCATCTTAATACGCTGAAAGGCAAAGGCTACAAGCTGGCGGAAGAATACAAGGAACCGTGGCACTGGAGCGTGCCGTTTGACGTGAAGAGCGGCGAAAAGACGGCTGGTTTCGGCGGCGGGGAAAATTACAACGATTTGACCTATGACTTTTTGCTGAACAGAATCCGCGAGAACGACGCCGGGAAAGGCGACAAGGTTGCGGTGCTGACGGCGGGAACGCCGGGCGTGTTCGGGTTTACGCCGGAGCGGCGCGCGGCAATGGGCAGCCATTACATTGACGTCGGCATTGCCGAAGAGCACGCGGTGGCGATGGCGTCGGCGCTGGCCAAAGGCGGCTGCCGCCCGGTGTTCTGCGTTTACAGCTCGTTTATCCAGCGCACCTACGACCAATTGTCGCAGGATTTGGCGATTAACAGCAATCCGGCGGTGATTCTGGTGTTCGGCGCGGGGCTGTCGCCGATGGACGCAACGCACCTCGGCTGTTTTGACATGGCGATGGCGGCGAATATTCCGAATATCGTTTACCTGACGCCGGCGACGAAAGAGGAATATCTGGCGATGCTGGAATGGAGTATGGCGCAGACGGAGCGTCCGGTGATTATCCGCGTGCCGGGCGAAGTTGTTTCCGGCGGAGCGGCGATGAAGGCCGAGACGGCGGAAGTCAAGCGTTTTAATGTGGTTGAAAAGGGGGCGGATGTTGCCATTCTGGCGGTCGGCGATTTTCTGGAGCTGGGGCGGCAGGCAGCGGCTAAGCTTAAGGAAAAGGGTGTCGATGCTACGGTGGCAGCGGTACGCTGCGTGTCGGAACCTGACGAGGCGGCGCTGGCGGAACTGGCGAAAACGCATAAGGTTGCGGTTACGCTGGAAGACGGCGTTCTGGACGGCGGGTTCGGCGAGAAAATCGCACGGCATTACGGCGCAACCGCGGTCAAAGTGCTGACATACGGCGGCAGGAAAGAATTTACCGACCGCGAGCCGCTGGATGAAATTTACCGCAAAAACCGGCTGGAACCGGAGATGATTGCGGAAGACGTCCTGAAGCTGTTGAAGGCATAAAGAAAAGCTTGGAAATCAAAAGCGTTTGCAGATAAACGTTTGAAGGCAGAGCCCCGTTGCAGAAGCAGCGGGGCTTTTTGTATTTGAGCGTAGTGCGGGAGAAAAAGCAAACATTTGACATTTTGCAGGAGGCTGGCTATATTGGCGGCAGGTTTAATCCAAAACGGAGGTTTGGCAGGTGACAATGCGGACAGTGACGGCAGCGACAGCGCTTGCAGCAGCGTTTGCGGCAGTATTTTCAACGGCGGGGACAGCTGTGGCGAAACGGAATTTTTCCGTCCGCAGCGAGGTGCGCTGTGATGAGGCGGGAACCATGTGTTATGACGCGCGGAGCGGGGCTCCCTTTTCGGGCGAACTGCGGCTGTATTATCCCGACGGAAAGGTTCAGGCGTCCCTTTCTTATGCCAACGGACGGCAGGACGGCAAGTACCGCGTTTTTTTTGCGGACGGAGGTTTGCGTTATTCCGGCGTTTATAAAGACGGAAAACCGGAAGGCGTGCTGACCGCCTATTATGACAACGGGAAAATCGAGACCGAGACAAGCGTCAACGGCGGCGTGTGGAACGGGCTGCGGCGGTCGTTTTACCGCGACGGCACGCTTCGGCAGGAGGAAAATTATGCCGACGGCAAACGGCAGGGAAACGCCAAGCGCTATTATCCCGACGGCAGCCCGGCGCTGCGCGTGGCGTATGAACGGGGCGTTCCGGTTTCCGGCTATTGCCTGACGCCGCAAGGGCAGAGGATTGATTTCAGCGCGAATATTGCGGCATTTGCGGAAACGGGGAAAACGCCGTGCGACGAGATGATGGCACAGGCGGAAAAAGGCAGCCTTCCCGGAGAGAAATGAGCACAGACGAATCGTCTTGTCAGAAAAAGCGTGCGTCAGGAGGAGCGGGGTGTCAGGAGGAGTGCCCCGTCAGAAAAGCGTGTGTTAGGAGGAGCGTCCCGTCAGAAAAAATGTGCGTCAGGAGAAGCGGGGCGGAGGAAATGCAGAGCCGATAGTTTGGCGGACGGGCAGTGAGGATGTGGCGGGCTGCCGTAGCCGGGTTGGTCAGGCGAAACCGCGAGCCTGAAAAGCGGCGGTTATCCGTTCGGCGATCTCGTCAATGGTGCCGGCGGCATCAATGACAACAAAGCGTTCAGGTTCGGCGGCGGCCAGTTCAAGATAGCCGCGGCGCAGGCGTTCGTGAAACGCAATGTCGACATTTTCAAACCGCAATTCTTTATGGGCCATGGTTTGCGCTTTTCGGAAGCTGCGTTCCAGCCCGGTGCGCGGGTCAATGTCAAGCAGAAACGTCAGGTCAGGCTTAAAATCGCCGGCGACAATTTTATACAACCGGTCCATTATTCCGGTGTCGGCAAATTTGCCGGAGCCGTAAAACTGGTAAGCGACGGTCGAATCGTTAAAACGGTCGGAGAGGACGTATTTTCCGGCGGCAAGCGCAGGGAAAACGACTTGCGTTAAGTCAATGCGGCGGTCTGCGTAGAACAGCAGGATTTCGGTAATTTCATCAAATTTGTCTTTGTCTCCTTCAACCAGCAGGTGGCGGATTTCCTTGCCGACGGGGGTGCCTCCGGGTTCGCGGGTCATCACGACATCGCAGCCCCGGGTACGGAGATATTCGGCAAAGCGGGAAATCTGAACGGATTTGCCGCAGCCTTCGCCGCCTTCAAAGGTGATGAAGAGGCCGCGCCGGGCAGCAGAGGGGGCAGCGGAGGATGGCTCGCGCTGGTTGTCGGAGAGGGATGACGGACTGCGCCGGGTTGCGGCGGAGATAGGGTTGGAGGTGCCGAAGAGCGGGCGAGCGCCGGAGAGAGGGGCGCTTTTTCCAGAGAGGGGCGCTGCGGAAGAGAAACTGTCGCCTGTGCCGGAAGGGGCGGGGCGGTTGCGTTGGGGCGTTGCGGAAGAGTTGCCGCGGGGGGCGGAGAGAGGTGCCGGAGGTGTCATATCTGCCGCCATATTACTCACCGGCTCCGAAGACAAAATACTTCAGGTTGGCGAGGAAGCGGCTGAACGGGCCGATTTTGGCAACGTTGTCTTTGGCGACCAACGGGATTTTATCTACGGTTTCATCTTCATAGGTAATGAACAGTTCGCCGATTTTGTCGCCTTTGAGCACGGGGGCTTTCAGCGGCTGGTCATAAATGATTTTGGCGCCGTATTTGCTTTTGCCGCTTTTTTTGATGGTCCTGACGACTTTTTCGGGAACGACGGCATCAACGGTTTTGACGGTGCCGTACCAGACGGGGACTTCGGCCATAATCTGGTTCTCGTTAAAAAACTTATAGTTGTCGAAGTTGGCAAAACCCCAGGTCATCAGGCTTTCGGTTTCTTCGGAGCGCTGTTTGTTGCTTTCCAGCCCGGCCATCACTTCAATGAGGCGGCGGTTGTTCCGGACGGCAGAACCGGTCAGGCAGAAACCCGCTTCAGACGTGTGGCCGGTTTTGAGACCGTCGGCGCCTTTAAGGCTGTAAAGCAGCGGGTTGCGGTTGCCCTGGCGGATACCGTTGAAGGTAAATTCCTTTGTGGAAAACAGATGGTAGAATTCGGGAAATTCGCCGATAATGCGCCGGGCGAGCAATGCCAGGTCTTCAACGGAAATTTTGTGTTCGGGGTGAGGCAGGCCGGTTGCGTTTTCAAAGTGGGCATTGTGCAGGCCGATTTTTTCGGCGGTTTCGTTCATCATCGCGGCAAATTCCGCTTCCGACCCGGCGAGGTTTTCGGCGACGACGATGCAGGCATCGTTGCCGGACTGGATGAGAATTCCTTTGAGGAGGTCTTCAACCCGGACTTCCTGCCCGATTTTCAGAAACATGGTTGACCCGCCGGAAGCTGCGCCGCCCTTGCGCCAGGCGTTTTCGCTGACGGTGAATTTGTCGTCGAGGGAAATTTCGCCGTCCTTAAGCTTGCTTAAGAGGACATAGACGGTCATCAGCTTGCTCATCGACGCCGGGGCAATCATTTCCTGATGGTTTTTCGTGAACAGGTAGGCGCCGGTTTCATAATCCATCAAAATCGCGTTTCTGGCCTTGGTTTCAAACGCGTGCGCCGACGCGGCGAAAGAAAGGCAGGAAATTCCCGCCGCCAGAAGGCAGAGTTTTTGGGAAAGCGATATGCGGCCGGATTGATTCTGCCGCAGGGAATTAGTGATATTCAGAGCCATTGTCGTTTGTTCTCCAGTTTCAGTTGCCACAGGGCGCCGTTTGGCGGGAACGGCGGATATTCCGCCGTTGCCGGAACGGGCTAATCTTTTTCCACAATAGTTACGTCCGAGTGCCCGTAATCAAGCACGCGGTCAAGGATTTTCATCGCCTCGCCGCGGTTCGGATAAGCACCGAGGCGGACGCGGTAAACGCCGTTTTTGCTTAAATAAGCTTCGTAAATCGAAACGTTGCCGAAGCGCTTCATATTATCAGCCATCTGCCTGGCCTTGTCATAATCGGCAAAGGCGCCGACCTGGACGAAGAAAGGGCCTTCGCCCGCGCTTTCCGGCACATTGACCGCCGCAGCGGACGCGTTGGACGCCAGCGAGATTTCCGACGTGTATTTAAGCGGCTGGCGTTGTTGCGAGGTGCTGATTTCGTACTTTGCCGGCTTGGCGGCCGGTTTTGTTGCGGCGGTTCCGGCGGCGGGCGTTGCAGCCATCGCCGTCTGCGTGTTGGAATAAGGTATGGTCTGGTTGCCGTAAGTCGCGGAGGAATTGGACGGGGAAAGCATGGCTTCCTTTATGGCGCGGCTTTCGCGCTCCAAAACTTCGACTTTGACTTTGGTTACGCCCTTGTTTTTGTAACCCAGCAGTTCGGCACCCTTTTCGGAGAGGTCTATAATGCGGTTTTTGACATAAGGGCCGCGGTCGTTGACGCGGGCGATAATCGAACGCCCGTTTTCGAGGTTGGTTACGCGGACAATCGACGGCAGAGGCAGCGTGCGGTGCGCCGCGGTTACGGCGCGCATGTCGTAGGTTTCGCCGTTGGCGGTGCGCTTGTTGTGGAAGTCGTCGCCGTACCACGAGGCCATGCCGGTTTCAACGTAGCCGTAATCTTCGCGCGGGGTGTAGCTTTGCCCCATAACGGTATACGGGTTGCCGACTTTGTAGATGCCGCCGTCGGCTTTGATGGCTTCGACTTCTTCGGTGAGGTTTTTGTATTCAAACTCTTTCGGCTCGGAAGCGCAGCCCGCCAGCAGAAGCAGGGCGCCGAGCCCGAGGCAGAAGTTCAGGTTTGTTTTCAATCTCGTCATTTGTATCGTTCCTTTGCGTATCGTCATAACCGGAATTCCGGCTTTTGTAAAGCTTCAACAGCAAGTTATTGACTGTTTGTTTTTATGCAGAAGCGCCAAAATTTTTTTGACAATTATAAACTTTGCGCTTATTATACGCGTCAAATCCTTAACAAAAAGTAAGAGAATTGCCAATGTTGAAGAAAAGCCGGGTATTTTTAAGTTGTATGGCTCTGGCCGGAGCCGGGTTCGGAGCGGCGGCCGGGTTTGGCGCGGGGGAAGCGCGGGCGGCGGAGATGATACGCCCCGAAGACGAGGCGTTGCTGGCGGATATTTTTGCGCCGGCGGACAGCGCGGAAGCTTCCGGCGGGCGCGCGGCCGTTTCGGGACAGGAAGACGGCAGCGGTACGGAGATGAAAGGCGCCCGCGCCGCGAGCCGGGTGCAGGCGGTACCGCTGAAGGTTACGCGGACGGTTCCGGCAGATAAGACTGTTGCCGGCAAGAGTGCGGTGAGCGCGGAGAGTGCAGGCGGGAACGCGACGGCAGTTAAGGCGGGAACGTCCTTGAAAGCGGCGGTTAAAGAGATGTCCGGCGCGGTGGAAATGAATAACGCAACAACGGGCAATGCGGACACGGGCAGCGGTATGCCGACTGCAACGGGCGGCGCCGGTACGCGGGGGACGGCAGGCGGAACCGAGGAAATTATTTATGTTTATCCGAATAAGAGCGAGCGTGAAACGGCTCGTGCGCCTCTGGACGAATGGTATGACGCAGCGCAGCACAGGTACAAAACGGGAAGCGGGAAAGGAACTGCTGCCGGGGGTGGCGTTGCGGCGGAAAATTCCGGCGCGGCAGAACGGGAAGGCGGTGCCGGTACCGGGGCGGACCGGGCAACCGGCGCGTCTGGCCGTGCGGAAGACGGGGCTGAGATTGCCGCATATCGGGAGCAGATAGCCTCCTGCCTTGATGCGCGCGCGGACGGGCTGGATTTGGAAAAGGCGATGCTCTATCAGGGAAACGTTTATGACGCGGCGGTATATCTGTCGCAGACGTTTGCAGAAGTCAACGCCTGTTATGAAAATATCGGTTATGACATTATCAACGCATATTATGACGGTAATCCCGAGATACTGACGGCGTTTGCGAAAAAGGCGCAGAGCTTTTATGTCGGCGGGGCGGATACGGGATTTAATCCGAAATTCTGCGGCGAAGACTGTTCGATGCAGGCGATAGCCGATGCACAGATGGAGCAGTATGCGGCGTTCAGGACTTATCTGGCGCAACTTCTGGCCGAGCGGCCGCAGGGGGATTTGACCGGAGTGCGGGGAGAACCGACCTCCCGGCCGCAGGGACAGTTAACGGGGCCGCAGGGACAGTTAACGGAGCCACAGGGACGGTTAACGGGGGCGCAGGGACGGTTAACGGGGGCGCAGGGGCAACCGGCGGAACGACAGGGGCCGTCAACGGAGCCGCAGGGAGAATGAGCGGCGCGATGGCAGACGAGGCGATTTATCCCAGCAGGAATCCGTATCTTATCGGGCATGACGACGAAGCGCGGCTGTTTTTGTCAGCCTACAATTCCGGCGCACTGCACCACGGGTGGCTGATTACCGGCGACGAGGGAATCGGCAAGGCGACGCTGGCCTATAAAATCGCGCGCTTTCTGCTGGCGGCGGAAGCGGGGAAGACTTACGAGATGCTGGACGTTCCGGTTGACGGCCCGGTGTTTGCGCAGGTGGCGCAGAAGTCGCATCCGGATTTTAAGGTGCTGGAGCGCGACTTTACCGAAACGGACAAGAAAAAGCTGATTAAGGCGATTAACCAGGGCGAAGAAGTCGACGACGAAATGAAACAGGGGCTGAAACGTTCGGCGGTGATTAAGGTCGAGGACGTGCGCGGCGTGGTGGAATTTCTCGGCAAGAAGTCGTTTAACGACAACTGGCGTGTGGTGATTGTGGACAGCGCCGACGATTTGAACGTTTCTTCGGCCAACGCGCTGCTGAAAATTCTGGAAGAACCGCCGCTGAAAAGCATTCTGCTGCTGGTGTCGCACAATCCGGGCAAGCTGCTGCCGACCATCCGGTCGCGTTGCGCGAAGCTGGCGCTTAAGCCGCTGCAGGAAATCGAGGTGGCGAGCCTGCTGCGGCGGTATAAGCCGTCGCTGAAAGAGGCTGAGGTGCAGGGGCTGGCGAAAATCGCGGTGGGGAGTATCGGACGGGCGCTCAAATATGCCGAAAACGACGCGCTGGCGATGTATGAGAATATTAAGAAAATCTGTTACGGCGGGGCGAAGTGCGACGGCGGACTGTTGCTGGAACTGGCAGGAGACGTTGCCGGCGACGAAGACTGCTGGTATCTGTTTGCCGAGCTGGTCTGCCGGTTTGCGCGCGATAATCTGCCGGGGGCGGCGCATCCGCGCGAGTTGTACGAGGCTTATGAGGCGGCGTTGAAAATCCTCGACGAGACGGTGCGGCTGAATATGGATAAGAAACTGGCGGCGCTGCAAATCCTGACCGGGCTGGGCGGCGCACTGTAACAAGGGGGGATGTTGCGGCGGAGCGACGAGCGCGCGGGCAGCGGAACGGTGACCGGGGCGGGATGAGAACTGCGGCGAACAGACAACGGAGCGAAAAACAATGTTTACGGACAGCCATTGCCATATTGAAGACGACGAGACCGCGTTCCGGGCCGGGGCGGCCGGCGTCGGCGTGATTTTGAACGCGGGAAAGGATTTGGACGAAGCGGCGGCGCAGCTCCAGATGTGCGAGCGGATGGACAGGCTGCGGGCGGAGCAGCGCGTGGCGGGTGGCGTCGGGCTGAACGGCGATGCGGACGAGTTGAGCGGTGTCGGGCTGAATGGCGGTGAGGACGGTGGCAGCGAGGCGTGCGGCAGTGAGGCGTGCGGCGGTGCGGCGAGGCGGATTATCCCGCAGATGTGGACGTCGGCGGGCGTGCATCCCGACAGCGCACCGGAGAAGCTGGGGTGTATCGGCGTGGCGGAAATCGTGCGGGCGGCGGAACATCCGAAAGTCATCGCCATCGGCGAATGCGGGCTTGACTACCACTACGGCGCGGACGCCAAAGCGGAACAGAAGGAAATGTTTGCGCGGCACATCGAGGCGGCGGGCATTACCGGGCTGCCGCTGATGATTCACCAGCGCGAGGCGGAAGACGACATGCTCGATATGCTGCGGCGCGGGGCGGAGAAATTTGGCGGGCTGGCCGGGGTTATCCACTGTTTTACGTCGACGCAGGCGTTTGCGGACGCGGTGCGGGAGCTCGGCTTCTACATCTCGGCGTCGGGCATCGTTACGTTTAAGAGCGGGGCGGACGTTGCGGCGGTTTTCGCGTCTTATCCGGCAGATAAGATTCTGATTGAGACCGACAGCCCGTATCTGGCGCCGGTGCCTTACCGCGGCAAAACCAACGAGCCGGCGTTTGTGGTGAAGACGGCGGAGAAAATTGCCGCAATTAGGGGCTTGACGATTGAAGAAACAGCGCGTATAACTACGGATAACTTTTTTAAATTGTACCGCAAAGCGAAACGATAAGAAGAAAGGTGTATCGTGTCCAAAGTCATTATTTTAGGTTCGGGAGCAGCGCCGGGCGTGCCGTCGCTGGCCTATGGTTTCGGCGACTGTGATCCGAAAGAGGAAAAGAATATCCGGCTCAGGTCGGGAACGTATATGGAAATCGGCGGGGTGAAGCTGCTGATAGACACGTCGCCGGATTTGCGCATGCAGCTGATTTTATCAAATATCCGCGACGTGGACGCGGTGTTTTATACGCACCCGCACGCCGACCACCTGCACGGGATTGACGATTTGCGCGAGATTAACCGGATTACCGGGCGCGCGATTGAGCTGTTTGCCTCGCCGGACAACCTGAACGTTATCCGCACGCGGTTTCCGTACCTGATTGCGGAGAAGAAAGAGGACGTGGAGCCGGTGTACCGCGCGGCGCTGCACCCGAACGCGTTTGAGTATGAGAAGAGCTTTTATTTCCGCAATCTGAAAGTTACGCCGATAAAATTACAGGGGCATAACGTGGAATGCAGCGGGTATATCTTTAACGATGGCGAGGTCGTGCATATTTCGGACTTTCGGGATATTCCGGAGAGCGCGTTTGCGTTTATCACCCGGCGGCCGGAGGTGCTGATTATGCCGCTGACGACGCCGGAGGGGACGCGGTTTCACGCCGGGCTGACGACGCTTCTGGAGTACGCGGAGCGGATTAAGGCGAAGAAGACGATTATCACGCATATGGCGGTCGAGTGCGACTATGCGGCGATTAAGGCGCAATGCCCGGCGGGTGTGGAACCGGCGTACGACGGCTATGAGGTTGCGTGGGCGGACGCGGGCGCGCAGGCGGAGGGGTTTTAAGAGGGGACAGCGTGCGCGCAGCGGAGAAGCCGGGGCGCGGATTTTAAAGGCTCGGCGGGGGTGTCGGGCGACGAGTGCCGCGGTGATGGACGGAGATTTCGGCGTGCGCGCAGCGGACATCGACGGACGGCAGGCGCAACGTGCGGGCGGTTACGGGCAGGGTACGCGCGGCGGGTGTCGTCGGAAGGCAGATGTTGGTTTCGGGCAGAACCGGGGCGGCAATTAAAAACAGAGAAAGGAAAAGAACATGTTATGCATTTACCATATGGCGGACCACGACGGCAAAGGGTCGGCGGCGATTGTCAAATACGCGCATAAGGACTGCGAGCTTCTGGGATATAACTACGATCAGGAAATCCCGTATGCGGAGATTGAGAAACATCAGGAAATTGTCATCTGCGACATTTCTTTTCCGATGGATTATATGTTCAAGCTGCACGCGGAGAAAGACCTGGTCTGGATTGACCACCATGCGTCGGCGATTGCGCAGTACGACGAAAAGCTCAAGGAAGAGGGCGGTTTCGGCATTAAGGGGCTGCGCGCGGTTGGTACGGCGGCGATTGAGCTGACGTGGCAGTATTTCTTTCCGACGCAGCCGGTGCCGGAAGGGGTGAAGCTGTTGGCGCTCAACGATTTGTTCGATTTGCGCGACAAAAGGGTGCGCCCGTTTGAGTTCGCGTTTCAGGCGCTGGGCGTCAACCGGCCTTACGAGCGGGTGTGGCGCGATTTGTTTGAGGGGCGGATTGACGTGCCGCTGATGGTGGAAAAGGGCAACGCGATTTTGTCTTATATCAAACATCGCGACTACCGCCTGTCGCGCAATATGGCGTTTGAGGGGACGTACAACGGGCTCCGGTTCATCGCCGCGAATATGGCGCAGGCAGGGTCGGACTTTTTTGAGTCGCTGGACAATATCGCCAATTACGACTTTATGGTCAGCTTTTCCCTCAACAAACGCAGCAAGTGGAATTTGTCGTTCCGCACGGTGAAAGACAATGTAGATGTGTCGGCGATTGCGGCGGCGTTCGGCGGCGGCGGGCACAAAAAGGCTTCGGGGGCGTCGGGGCTGGATAAGCTGCCGGAGTTTCTGACGCAGAACGTGCGCGAGTGGACGAAGTTTAACTAGGGAAATCGGGCAGGCTGCGCCGGCGGTCTGTTAGGGTTGCGGCTGACGGGCGGCAGGGTATCGGCGTGTCGGGAAAACGGCGGCGGCGATGCCGGTATGGCGGCGGCCGGATTTGAAACAAGGGCATAAAAAAAGAGCGTTCGTGTGAACGCTCTTCGTGTTATGAAGCCTTTAGCCTTAGGCAATGTCTTTGCCTTTGGCTAAATTGCCGAGCATTTCAAGGGTGCAGCCGCCGACGCGGATTATCGCCCAACAGGCGACAATCGTGACGATGCCGAACATTACCCGAATGGGTATCGGGGCATTGCTTCCGATACCGCAGGCAACGCAAAGGCAAATCGCCGCGCCTGCCAGTAAAGCAATGGTCATCAGTATGAACATTGCCACTGTCCCAAGATGTTTTTTTTCCATAATTTTTGATTTTTTTAACGAGGTTCGGTCCTGTAGCCTAATCCTTCGTGAAACGGCGCCGCATGGGCAACTGTTTCAAAATTTAACATAAATAGGGTTTTATTGCCGCATTATGAAAAACTTTCAGCATTCAGGAACAGAGGAAACCTCTTAAACCAAAATTGTGAAAACCTTTTTTCCAATAATACGACATAATATCTTTTTACGTTCCCATTATACTCTTTTTTTCAGGTTTTGGCAAGATGTTTTTATGTTTTTTATTCAATGTGTTATGGTAAAATGTGCGGTTTTTTGCAAGAAAGTTTGAACTTTTTTAATCCGTCCGCCGTTATACCAGATGTAAGTTATGATTTTTGCGAAAGAGATTTGACGATGGATAAGATTTCGGAACTTTTGGCGGAAGCCGGGCCTTTGTACCGCAAGCGCCGCAAAGCGCGCCAGTTTGCGGCAGGGACGCTGTGTTCCCTGCTCTGCGGCGTCTGGTTCGGCGCGGCGATGCTGCTGCCGGAGCGGGCGGCGGACGAAACGCAGCTGGAAGCGTATTATGCGGCGTTGTACGAAAGCGACGGCTATTTTGCTTACGATGTTGCGGCGGACGATGTTTTGCCGCTCGACGGGTACGGCTTTTATGAGGTCAGCTGATGGAAAAGCTGAGCTGGCTTCATAAACGGCTGGTCAGAAGCGTGGTGAAGAAAATGCTGAACCGTGCGGACGAGGACGTTGAACAGGAAATCTACATCCGCCTGTGGCAGAAGTTTCCGACTTATCGCGAACAGGAGAAGCTTGGCGCCTGGATACGGGTGGTGGCGGAGAATTTTTGCAAAGATTATCTTAAGAGCAAAAGCCAGAAGCTTCTGGCGGCTTCGGTCGGGGAGGAAGAAAGCGGGCTGGCCGATATGGCGGCGGTTGACAATCCCGAACGGGCGTGGCTGCGCAAATGCCGGCAGCGGCTGATTCTTGAGGCGGTAGACGCATTGCCGGGGGATATGCGCCGGGCGGTGGTGCTGGTCGAATTTGACGGGCTGAGCTATGATGCGGCGGCAAAAAGGCTGGGCATCAATCCCGGAACACTGAAGTCGCGGCTGCACAACGCCAAGCAAAAACTGCACGAAAAGCTGGCGTATCTTGAGCTTTGACGGATGTGCCGGACGGAAGGCAGGTTTGAAGCATTGGGCGATACGGGCCGGGCGGCAGCGGAAAAGCCGCAAACCCGAAACGTTTATGGCGGACGGCATGACGCGAGGGACAACGGACGGTTCGGGAGATTTTGAACGAGGGATTAACAAGATAAGGAAAGGATTTTGACAATGGAAAAAGGAAGAAAGAATATGCTGATTGCTGCGGGAGCCGCTTTTGCCGGCGGCGTGGCGGTAACCCTGACGGTGCTGGCGCTGGCGTTTTGCCCGGCGAAACGCCATGGCATGTGGCACGGAGGCTGGCACCGCGATATGCCGCGGGCGGAGATGCGTCTGCCGGCACGGCATCATCCGGAGGGGCGTTTTGAAGACGAAAGGCGGTTTGGTGTCGAAGGACGGTTTGGCGCCGAAAGACGGTTTGGCGCCGGACATCGCAGAGGGGAAGAACGCCGTTTGGGCTTTGAGCACCATCTGTACCGGGGGGAACGCCCGGAAGCCGAACGCCGTTTGCCTCCGGCGCCACGTGCGGACAGGGCGGGAGAACTGCGCCGTCCCGGGCATCCGGGCTTTCATCCCGAACGGGCACTGAAGCACCGCTTTGCGGAAAGGCTGCAACTGACAGACGAGCAGAAAGCGCAAATCGAACAGTTTCGCAAAGAGGATATGGCGCAGATGGAACCGCTGTTTAAACAAATGGACGACCTGCGCGCCAAAGCCGACAAGCTGCGCGAGGAAAACAAGGCGCGGTTCGAGAGCGTGCTGACAGACGAGCAGAAAGAAATTCTTGCGGCGATGCATGAGCGGCGCGCGGAAATGCATAAGCGGCGCGTTTCAGGGCAGGAGCACCCGGCAGAGATGCGGGAACGCCGGGCTGAGATGGAAGAATCCCGGGCTAAGATGAATGAACGGCGCTCGGCAATGCAGGAACAACGCGTGCCGGCGGGCGGGCAGCGTGATGTCCAGGGAAAAAAACAGCCTGAAAGAACGCAGCCTGCGGGGGAGGAAACTGTTTCCGCCGAGTAGGCAGCCGTGCGGGCGACAAGATGCCGCCGGATATCAAAAAAAGCCGCTGACTTTGAGGTCAGGGGCTTTTTTATGACTTTTTTCGGTTAGTAATAAAATTTCTTTTTTTGAACTGCGAATTTTAAACCGCGAACCGTCAATACCGGAAAATTTCAAATTTTTCACGGGCGGCAGCCTGTCTGGCAGCGCGTTGAAGCCTGTTTTCATGTTTTTTCCAGATTATACGAACCGCACATACAACGGCGGAAAATGCAATTGCGCCATATTGCAGCAAAACAGCGGCATTTTCCATAAAATTTCCATGTTCCATACCATCATAATTTTAAGTGTTACCTAAAAATTCTTTTCACGATACGGCATATAACATGCTGTATTTTTTTTGTCAACAACTTTTTGGCAATTTTTTTTGAAAGAGGGGGTTGGATTGCAGAACGGGCAGCGGGCGGTGGAACGGCGATGTTTTGGGGCGGGCGTTGTGGCGGGCGGCGGAATGGCGATGTTTTGGGGCGGGCGGCGTTTTTAAAGAATTTTAAACGGTTGCGGCGTATATTAAGGCACAACAATTTATTCGGACAATATGTTTAGCGATAAGATTTAGGGGAGACAGGTTATGGCAAAGGCGATTATTCTGATGATGGACTCTTTCGGGGTCGGCGGGGCAAAAGACGCGGCGGCGTTCGGCGATGCGGGGGCGAATACGTTTCTGCACATCGCGCAGAATTATCCGGAGTTTGGCGAAAACGGGCTTGAGCTGCCCAATCTGAAAGCGCTCGGGCTGGCGAACGCAGGTGAGCTGGCGTCGGGCGTGCGGGCGCCGCTGGTGCCGGGGCAGGCGAAAATGACGCTTGCCGACAGGTGCAAATATGGCTGCATGGAAGAAATCAGCGCAGGCAAGGATACGATTTCCGGGCACTGGGAAATGGCGGGCGTTCCGGTGCGGCAGGATTTCGGGCATTTTCCGCCAGAGTATCCGTCGTTCCCGGCGGAGATGGTCGCGCGCATTTGCGAGCGGGCGGGAATTCCGGGCATTCTCGGCAACAAGGCGGCGTCGGGCACGGTGATTATCCAGGAACTCGGCGAGGAACATCTGGCGAGCGGAAAGCCGATTTTTTATACTTCCGCCGACAGCAATCTGCAGATTGCGGCGCACGAGGAAAAGTTCGGGCTGGAACGGCTGTATGAATTGTGTGAGATTGCGTTTGAAGAAGTTAAGCCTTACCGTATCGCGCGGGTGATTGCCCGGCCGTTTGCGGGAGAGAAGAACGGCGCTTTCGTGCGGACGAAAAACCGGCACGACTATGCGCTCAATCCGCCGGTACCGACGATTCTGGACAAGGCGAAGGCAGCGGGGCTGCAGGTTACGGCAATCGGCAAGATTTCCGACATCTACGCCGGATCGGGCGTTACGCGCAAGGTTTTGGCAAGCGGGCTGGAAGAGTTGTGGAACAAGACGCTTGAAGAGGTGCAGAATCTGAAAGGCGACGGCATCATCTTTACCAACTTTGTCGATTTTGACATGATGTGGGGACACCGGCGCGACGTCAAAGGCTATGCGGAAGGGCTGATGTATTTTGACCGCCGCCTGCCGGAGCTGGAACCGCTGCTCGGCGAAGACGACGTTGTGTTTATCACCGCCGACCACGGCTGCGACCCGACATACCCCGGCAGCGACCATACGCGCGAGTGCGTGCCGGTACTGATGTTCGGGCGAAAGGTTCAGGCACAGAACATCGGGCGGCGCAAGACTTATGCCGACATTGCGGAAACGATTGCGGCGAAGTTCGGGCTGGAGCCGTTCGGAATCGGCACGGCGTTCTGATACGGATAAGGAGAGAAAGCGGGGGCGGACGGGAGGCAGCAAAGAGGGAACGAAGCGCGATAAGGGGCGTCAGCTGCGGGAGGATTGACGCGGGGCAGATACGAGGTTGAACGGGGGTAATCGGGAGATGGACGGAATGCTACCGAACGCAGGGAGCGAGACGCAGTTTTGGTGGACAGGGTCGGACATTGTGTGGTTAACGTTGAAAATTGTGACGATTTTAAGAGAGTAATTTGGAACGTTAAATATAATAAATAAGGTTTACTGCTTAAAGGAGATTAAAAATATGCTGAAGGAAATAATATCAGGCAAAAGGATTTTATTAAAGCGCCCGGATTGCAGTATGGATATGGCCAGAATTATTTACAGTTCCATAAATAAATGTCGTGGAACCTTTGAGCCTTGGCTCGGTTGGGTAAAGTATACTCAATCACCTGATGACAGCTTGCGTTTTTTAGAATCTGTTAATGACGATTGGGAAAATGATAAACAATTTGTCTATGCTATTTATATCAAAAAAACTTTCATAGGGCTAATTAGCGTTATTAATGTCGCAATAGAACATAAAAGGACTGAGATTGCTTACTGGCTTGACACGTGTTATACTGGATACGGGTATATGAGGGAAGCCGTCCGAACTATAGAAGATGAGTTGTTTGCCTGCGGTTTTAACCGGTTGGTTATCCATACGGATGTTTTAAATGTAAAATCAGCTAAGGTTCCTCAATCTCTAGGTTATGTCCATGAAGGTATTTTGCGCCAAGAGGTCTGGTCAGAACCTAATAATCGCTATAGAGATATAAATGTATTTTCAAAACTGAAATCGGATTGAGCCGCCTGTTGTTGAAAAACGAAAGATGCCGTAAATGCGGAATTCTTTAAATCGGGCAACGAAAAGCGCGAGGCTGGGGAAAAAGGCAAATAATACTTGGCGGGCGGAAAAGTTGTGCTATATTCGCCTATTATGAATTAAATTTGATGCAATGTAAGGAGTATTTGTGTTAGCAGGATTAATCACGGCACTGGCGGCCGTTGTGTCGGATCAGGCATCCAAGGCGCTGGTGTTCGGCTTTTTGGCGGAGACGCAGCCGGTGGTGGCGGTAACGCCGTTTTTCAATCTGGTGTCGGCGTGGAATACGGGCGTCAGCTTTTCGATGTTTGACAATCTGGGCGGGGCGGGCGTATATATCCTGTCGGCGTTTTCGCTCGTGGTCGTCGGTTTTCTGCTGTACTGGCTGAGCCGTGAAAAGACGCTGCTGATGCAGGTTTCGCTCGGCATGGTCATCGGCGGAGCAATCGGCAACGTTATTGACCGGGTACGCATCGGCGCGGTATTTGATTTTCTGGACGTGCATTTCGGCGGTTACCACTGGCCGGCATTCAATCTTGCCGACAGCTTTATCTGCATCGGCGCGGTATTGATTATCTGCGACGGCCTGCTGGCGCGCAAATGCGATAATACGACAACCTCATCTAGCAAAGGATAGAAAAAATGAAAAGAGCATTTATTTTACTGGCGGCGGCGTTGTTTTTATCCGGCTGCGGCCTGACGAAAGAAGATTTGGGAATGGCGGCGTCCAAACCGGACGAGACGCAGGTAACACGGCGCAATCAGCTGGTTATTCCGCCGGATTTTGACGTTCGCCCGCAGCAGTAGGCGCGGGGCGGAACGGCAGCTGCTGTGCGAGGCGGCGAAGAGTGATAGCGGCTGACAGCGGCTGTGCGAGACGGTGAAGTGCGATAACGGCTGACAGTGGCTGTGTGAGATGGTGGAGGGAATTTAATGCAACCGGGAAAAACGTTTTGGCGGCGAAACATCAGGGGGGCAGCGTTCGGGCTGTTGTTTGGCTGTGCTTTATGCTGGCGGGCGGGAACGGCGGAAGCCAAGCTGATGAACCTGTCGCACTTTACGCTTGGCAACGGGCTGGAAGTGGCAGTGGTCGAGAACCATAAGGCGCCGATTGTTTTGCAGATGCTGTATTACAAGACGGGGTCGGTTAATGACCCGAAAGGCAAGGGCGGGATTGCGCACCTGCTGGAGCATATGATGTTCCGCGGCACGAAACGGCTGCCGGATCAGGCGTTTAACCGGCTGACGGAAGAGCACGGGGCGGTAAGCAATGCCTATACGACCTATAACGAAACCGGTTATTATGAATTTTCGGATATTGCAAAACTGGAGCTGATGATGGCGATGGAAGCCGAAAGAATGTCCGGGCTGGAGATGGACGAGGCCGCTTTTGCCAAAGAGCGCGACGTGGTATTGCAGGAACGGCGGCAGCGTTTTGAGACCAATCCGGTGCCATTGTTTTATGAAACCCTGAATAAAATTTTGTGGCAAGGCCATCCGCTGGCAAATCCGGTCAGCGGCAGCCCGGAGGAAATCAAGGCGCTTTCCGTGGCGGATGCGCGGGATTTTTACCGCCGCTATTACCGCCCGGACAATGCGCTGCTGGTGCTGGCAGGCGATATTGATGCCAAGGAAGCAAGGGATTTGGCGCAGAAGTATTACGGCGGCGTTGCACGGCCGGAGGGCAGCATTCCGCAGCCCGAATTTGAAAAAGGGAGGGCGGCCGAGGCGGAAACGGCAATGAAACTGGCGGGAGTGGAACAGCCGCGCTATGCCGATTATATCCGGCTGGATGCGGGAGAGTTTTCCAAAACCGACATCCTGTCGCTGCAGCTGCTGGCGGAATATCTGGCAGGCGATGACACGGCGCCGTTGTATGAACGCCTGGTCTATCGCGGCAAAACTCTGCTGGGGGTAGATGCGGACGTTTCGTATGACGACAAGCTGGGCGGCTCGTTTGCCTTTTATGCGACGCCGGCGCCGGAGTGGCTGGAGCGGGCGGTGTTGGACGGTTCGGGTGCGCTTCGGGCGGCAAAAGAAGAAATCGGCAGAGCTACGGAGAAAGCCCTGGCGGAGTTGACGGATGCAAAACTTGACAAGATTAAAAACCGCACGCTGGCGGATACGGTATATTTGCAGGAGAATCCGCAGACGGCGGCGGCTTTTGCCGGGGGAATGCTGACGGCGGGATATTCTCCGGACGAGATTATGAACTTTGATGCGGCGGTGCAGGCGGTAACGGTTTCAGACATTCGGGCGGCATGGGCAAAGGTTCAGGCTTCCCGGGCGCGGGTAACGGGCTGGCTGGAGGGAAAAACGGACGGAAAAGACGGGAGCAGGTGAGGCAATGCGGAGCGACGGGAAAAAGGACGGCGGGAAGAAACGTTTTTATGTGCTGGCCGGGGCGCGAGAAGAGGTTGTGCCGGGGGCGCAAGCCGGGGGACGGGTGAAGTCCGGGGCGCAAGCCGGGGTTCGGGCATGGAGCCGGTTTTGGGTGTTGGCAGGCGTGTTGATGATTGCCGCAGCGGCCGGGGCGGCGGTTTATACGGCCGGTTATGCGGTTTGGAACGAGCCGGCGCTGGATGCGGAGAGGATTCTGGCGCAGTCCAAACTCGGCGGGCGGACGTTCAAAGGCGAAGTGCAGGAAGTCAGCGCTTTGGGCGGCAAGGTACGGGGGTATCTGATGGAAGAGCACAGCGTGCCGCTGGCGGCGGTATCGTTCGGGTTTGCAAAAGCCGGGCGTGCCTACGAGCCGAAGCCGGGCGTCGCACTGCTGGCGGAAAGCGTTTTGTTGGACGGGGCGGGGCGGTTTGAACGCCGGGAGCTGCGCGAGCTGATGAAAGAAAAAGGCATTAAGCTCAGCGTTACGGCGACGGCTGACCGGCTGGAGTTTTCGCTCAGCTTTGTCAAACAGTTTGAAAAGGAGGCGCTGGAAGTTCTGCGGGCGGTGATGTATGAGCCGCATTTGAAGCAGGAGGATATGGAACTGGCGCGGCGGCAGCTGGCCGTGCTGCGGCAGCAGCGGCGGGAGAATCCGCAGCAACAGCTCGGCGAGCTGGTCAGGACGGAATTTTACGGTTCCCATCCGTACGGGCGGGAGGACATCCCCGGCGACAAGGCGCTGGCGGCGGTAACGGCCGAAGACATTAGGGCGTATCTGCGTTCCTTTATGGGCAAAGACAATCTGGCGGCAGGAATTTCAGGCGATATGGACAAGGCGGAAGCCGAGGCCTTTCTGGCACAGGCGTTCGGCGGGCTGACGGATAAGGCGGCGGGGGCGGCGCTGCCGGCGTTTGCGCCGGATTTCGGGCAGGAAGCCGCGGTGCGTGAATCGGACGTTTCGGCGCAGAGTTTTGTTTTGGCGCTGGCGCCGGGCGTGGCGCGGCTGGATAAGGATTTTTATCCGCTGTACGTTGCCAACCATATTTTCGGCGGGGCGGGGCTGTCGTCGCGCCTGAGCCGGGCCGTGCGTGAGAAAGAGGGGCTGACTTACGGCATTTACAGCTATTTTTCCAATAGCGATGCCGGCGATTTGTGGCAGGCGTATTTTTCGGCAACGCCGGAGAACACGGCGCGGATTATGGAGCTGACGGCGGAGGAATATGGGGCTTTTTACCGGGACGGCGTCGGCGATGAGGAAGTCGAACTGGCCAAAAAGAGCCTGATGTCGTCGTTTAACCTGCGGTTTGCGAGCCTGTTGGACATTGCGGACATGCTGGAACAGATGCAGGCGCAGGGGCTGGGCGCGGATTTCCTGAAAACGCGGCAGGCGCAGGTGGCGGCGGTTACGGCCGAAGCGGTCAACGATGCGGTGCGGCGGCGGATGCCGAAAAGTTTCGCGGCAGAGGGCGGCGTGCGCGTGTTTGAAGTCAGCGGGGCACTGAAGGAGTGAGCAGGGCGCTGAAAGAGTGAGCAGGGCGCTGAAGGAGTGAGCGGGGCGCTGAAGGAGTGAGCGGGGCGCTGAAGGAGTGAGCAGGGCGCTGAAGGAGTGAACGCCCGTGAACGGCCGATTTTGCCCCGGACGTTTTATTTTCGCTTTTCATTTTGCTTTCTAACGATTTTTTAACCATCCTGTGGCATTAATATCTTCAATACATAAGGCAAATTGCGAGGTGTAAAAGGTAAATGAACACGTTGAACGATATTTTGGAAAAAGTAAAAAAATCCGGTTTGATGATTGTTTTGGGCGTGTTTTCTTTTTATTTTGCGATTAATGCCATCAAAGGCGACCGGGGCTTTTTCAAGTACCTTTACCTGAAAGGGAAGGTTGAGGCGGCTCAGGCGGAGCGCGAACGCTATGCGGCGATAAAAAAAGATTTGGAACATAAGGTCGCAATGCTTTCGGAGCGGTCGCTCGATTTGGATTATCTGGAGGAACGGGCACGCATTGTTTTGAATATGGTGAGCGACGGGGAATACGTCATTTTAGATAAAGATATTGATAAAAAGTAAAAAGAAATTGCCATTTAAAAAAATAATTGCTATAAGTAGCGCCGAATACCGGAAAAATACGGGCGCTTGCACCGTCCGTCCTGCCGGGAGAGGATTAACAGCAACGGGTTTTGCAATTGAGATACAAGAGACGACCGAGGAGACCGAAACCGCTTAATTACCAGCCGACGGAAAGCAGAGCCTTCTTTTCCGAAAAGGAGTTTATTATCCGTTCTAACGGGCGGATGAAGGTGTTTAAAATTTCGCCGCGCCTGCAGTGGACGGTGTTTGCCGTTTTGGTCGGGCTGGGCGTCTGGATGGCGCATTCGTACCAGATGTACAGCGTTTCCGACCGGATTATTTCCTACCAGGAGCGCAAACTCGGCGAAACGCGCAGCGCCTATGTCGATTTGATGAGCGACTTTGTTACGGTGCATAAAAATATTTCCGCATTGGTGGAGAATTTTGGCAAGGGTGCCGAAAAAAAGCCCGAAAATGTTGACGAATATCTGAAACGGGCGGAAGTCATTGAAGAGAAAATCCGCCAGATTACGGCGCAGGAAGACTGGATTAACGAAAAAGACCTGAGCAAGAAAAGCGCGCTTAAAGACGCTTTGATTCACCGCGACGTGGCGATTGAAGAGAAAAAGCTGCTGGAGCAGAAAGTTGCGCATCTGGAGGAAATGGTCAGTTCGCTGCAGGCGTTTGAAATGGACATTCTGAAAAAGGTCGAGAGCATTTCCAACAAAGACATTGACAAAATAAAGACGACGATTTCGTCGGTCAACGGCGAGCTGAAAAAACGCGGCAAATATTTTAACCCGCTGGCGAACTCCAAGAAAAACAGCAAGGGCGGGGTGTATATTCCCGACAATCCGGCTCTGGGGCAGAACGAGGAGCTGATGCAGCAGGTTACAAAAACGTTTACCGCAATTGACGATAGTTCCTATTACCGCGAGGCGATGAAACATGTGCCGGTCGGGAAGCCGGTGTGGACATACTGGCTGTCTTCGCCGTTCGGCAAACGTTCCGACCCGTTTAATGCCAAAAGCGCGGCGCATAAAGGCGTTGATCTGGCATCGAACAAGGGCAACAAAATTAAAACGATGGCCGCCGGGAAAGTAACCCGCGCCGGGAATGCGACGGGATACGGCAAACTGGTGGAAATCGACCATGGCAACGGTTTTAAAACCAAATACGGGCATATGAACAAGATTTATGTACAGCGCGGGGAGGAAGTCGCGATGGGGCAGGCTATCGGCGAAGTAGGGAATACCGGGAGGTCGACAGGGCCGCACCTGCACTATGAGGTTTTGTATGACGGCGTGCACATGGATCCGATGGTGTTTATCAAGGCGAAATGACGATGCCGGGGAATGAAATTGCCCGGGCGCGGCTTTGTCCGGGGAAGGGGTTGCTCCGAAGCGGCTTTGCATGGAGTTGTTCTGTCCGGGGCGTCTTTCCGGAGGGGGCGCAAGGGCGTTTTTGCCTGAGGAGGCTTTGTCCGGAGGCGTATCCGGGCGTAATTTTATTTGGACTGGGAGGCTGATACGATGAGAAAATTCAGGCGTGTGCTGTTTTTGAAGCTGGCGAGGCTGATGCGGGGCGAGAAGAATATCGTGCCGTGCATTATCAGCGCGGGAACGCGTATTGTCGGCAACATTACCGACGGAGACGTTATCCATATTGACGGAAGGCTGGACGGCGACGTTTCCTGCCGCGAGCTGGTTATCGGCAGCACCGGGGCGGTTACCGGAAAAATTCAGGCGAAAAGTCTGGAACTTTACGGCGAACTGAATGGCTCGCTGGCGGTAGAAAACCTGTTTATCGCCGGCACGGCGCGGTTTATCGGCGACTCGGTATATAAGACAATTGCGATTGAACCGGGCGCGGTGCTGGAAGGAAAATGCGCGGTTTCCAAAGGAAATGCGGCGGCGGTTGCGGATAAGGAAGCAGGCGCCGGCAAGGAGCAGTAGACGCGGGGCGGAGCCTGGCTGACGGCGGGCGTGCGGCGAGCGCGAGGAATAATGCGGACAGGAAGGTGAGAACCGGCTCCTCGGTATCGAGCGCGGACGAGAAAACTGCGGAGAGGACGGGCTCTTGGATTGGATGCGGGCGGAAGGCCTGCGAAGAGACAGGCGGGCAGCCGTGTGGGAGAAATGCTTTACTCCGAAACTGATTTCAGACAATAAAAAAATATCCGGCGGCAAACCGGATATTTTTTATAAGGGCGGACAGAGCCGCGCCTTTTAGGTAGAACCGCGTTCTTCGGGCGATATTGCCTTTCGGACGGGGGTGCGCTCTTCAGGCGATGTTACGCCTTTCGGGCGGCGTTCCTTTTCAGCGGTGGCGCCGGTTTATTTCCAACCACTCCATGGCGAGCAATTCTCCGATATGGAATAACATTCCCCCGCAGATGAGCAGTCCGGCCAATGATGCATTTCCGTAAGGCCAGGCCCATATTACGGCAGCGGCAATAACGGCAATGCTGCATATAATGCCGGTTATGGACAAATATGCGGAAACGGGGCCTTTGGCGCGCCGGCGGATATTTACCCCTACGGCGGCTTTGCATAAATACAGCGCCAGAATAAGGATAAGAATGTATTCGCCTTTGTCTGAATTGGTTAAAGCAGCAGATATGGCGGAAAATGCGGCAATGAGCACCGCGGTACACGCCAACATAGCGATTTCAAAGCGATTCAACCGGAACCAACGGGTGATTTTTCGTGTCATAATGATAGGGTTTAGTGAATAATTAGACATATTTTTAATTAACTGGCGCTACTTTAGCCGGAACGGGGATAAAAGTCAACTGTTTTGTCGGGCGTTTTGCGGGGGAGCAGTGATGGTTGTCCGGGGTGGGGGAAGTAGCGTTACGGACGGGCTGGACGGCGGAGGAGAGGCGGAGTGGCGGAGCGAGGGAGCGGCGTTACGGACGGGCTGGACGGCGGAGGAGAGGCGGAGCGGTGGGGATTTTTCGGTGCAGAGAGGCGGCGGATTTGTCCGAGGCAGCGGATTTGTCCGAGGCGGCGGATTTGTCCGAGGCAGCGGATTTGTCCGAGGCAGCGGGGCGTTTTATGCCCGGTGATAGGGGTGGCCGCCGATGATGGTTTCGATGCGGTATATCTGTTCGGCGAGGACGGCGCGCATCAAAATATGCGGCAGGGTCAGCTTGCCGAACGAAAGAAGCAGGTCGGCCTTTCGGCGCGTGGAATCCAAGTGCCCGTCGGCGCCGCCTATCAGAAAGCATATTTCCGAGCAGCCGGAAAGCATCCAGTTTTCAACAATGCCGGCGAGTTCCGGGCTGGACATGTTTTTGCCGCGTTCATCAAGGACGACGACTTTGGTGCCGGGTGTTATGCAGGACTGGAGAAAGCGGGCTTCCTCTTCCGGTGCGGCGTTGTCTTTTTCCCTGATGTTTAAGTTCCATTTCATCCGTTCGGCATAGCGGGCGATGATTTCTCCTTCCGGGGAGCCTGCTTTGCATTTGCCGATGACGCCCAGAGTGATTTTCATGGCTGTTTCTCCTTTGTTGAAACGGCAGGGGAAACAGATGCGGAAATGTTGCCGTTTTGGGGTGTGGATGCGGTTGTTGTTGCAGATATGGCAGACAAGGCGGCCGTTTCCGCGGCGGCGCGTCCCGAGGCCAGCGCCTGGACGACCGTGCCGCAGTTTCCGGTCATATCGCCGGCGACGGTGATATTTGGCGGCAGTTTGTCGGCGGGGAAAAACGAACCCAGCGCCATAATGACGCGGTCGTAGCCTTCCAGCGTGCATTCGGTGCCGCCGCAGGCAACCGCGCGCCCTTGGCTGTCGATTTGGTTACTGACGGCAGTCAGGCGGCAGGCGTTTCCGGCGGGGCATATTGCGGCGACGGAAGTCAGGGCGCGGACGATGACGCCTTTTTGTTCCAGCTCGAGGTGGTCGCGCGCCATTATCCGCATATCTTCCCGGCGGCGGCGCACAAACATTTCCACGGTTTCGCAGCCGTGTTCCCTGAGGGTCAGGGCGCAGTCGAGGGCAACTTCCCCGCCGCCGACAACCGCAGCTTTGTTGCAGAGATAGCGGGAGGGGGAGGTGAGGTATTCGGCATAGGGGAGGCACAGCTCTTCGCCTTTAATGCCCAACGTGCGGGGCAGGGGTTCTCCCAGTGCCGCGACGACAGCGTCATACCGGGCTGACAGGGCGGAAAAGTCCATTATTTCCGTATTCAGGCGAACGGTAACGCGCGGGTTTTCGACCAGGCGGGCAATTTCCGCATCCAGAACCGCGCGGGGGAGGCGTCGTTCAGGGATTAACCGGGCTGCACCACCCAGAACCGCGCTTTTTTCATAGAGGTCGACCTGCCAGCCGCGAAGCAGGAATTCATACAAGGCGCCCAGCCCGGCCGGACCGCCGCCGATAACGGCTGCTCTGTACGGAACGCCGGCGGCAGTATGTGCTGTTGGCGGCAAGTTCAACGCCGGCAGTCCGCCTTTTTGCATGATGGTGGCTTGCAGGCAAGGGATTTCTATCGGCGTGTCAACACGTCCGCGGATACAGGCTTTTTGGCAGAAACGGTCGGGACAGACAAGGCCGCAGGTCTGCGGCAGCGGGTTGCGCGCGGCAATGGCTGCGGCGGCTGCGGCGAAATCTCCGGTTTTGGCAGCAGCAATAAAATCGTGCGGCGATACGCCCAGCGGGCAGGCTTTTTCGCATGGTTTGGCACGGCAGCCGAGGCAGCGATTGAGCTCGCGGGACAGTTTTGCGGCAGAATCCGGGCATTCGTTTCCGGGGTGTCTGGTATCATCAGCGTTCATGGCGGTTCCTGTAGTCATTATCGCGGCGTCCGGACAGGGAAAGCGCAGGCCGCGTCTGCTGCCGTTCCCGGTTTTTATGGGAGGATTCCGATATTTTTATGGACGGATTCCGACATTTTACCGTCAGATTATAACAGACGCCGGGGCGGCGGGCAAGCCAAAAAAAAGGTTGTGGATAATAGGTGTATTCCGGCGGGTGCGGTGCCGGATAAAGGTTACGGGCGGCGGAGAAACGGCATCAGGCTGAACAAAGGTTGCGGGAAGCGGGAGCGTCGGCGGTGTCGGACGGGAGGGCGGTGTCGGACGGGAGGGCGGTGTCGGGCGGAAGGGCAGCTGGGCTTTAAACCGGCAATCGTTTTGCGGCAACGGCCGTGGACGAGGACGGACAGTAGGAGGGCGGTATTTTTTATACCGCTCTTTTTTTGTGGGTTAAACAAAAATATATTTACATTGCGGCGGCGGCATGTTAGATATAAGCGGGTGAGCGGCGGCATGCGGCTTGTGGCTTGAAGCCTGCGGCTTGCAGCTTGCAACAACCGGGACGATGTTGCGCCGGGGATTGCCACAGGCCGGGCGGCTTTGCGGCTGGCGGCTGTGGTGCGGCAGCGGGCGCAAGGGCTGGCAATGCCTGGAATAATGGCTGTTGCCGGGCGGAATGAAGAGATTAAGGAGTAAGATTGAGTACCAAAAGCCGGAAATTGCGTTTTTTCTCCCTGTTTTGGGATTATGCCAGCGCGCTGTCGCTTATCGCGCTGCTGGTGCTGTTGTGGCATTTGGGCAAGGGGCCGGTCAAGGTCAATTTTCTGCGGCCGTATATCATTCAGGCGCTGACGAACGAAACGTCCGATTATGATTTGAGCGTGGGGTCGGTTAATCTGGAGCTGGTTCATTCGGTGCAGCCGGTCAAGATTATCGCCAAAGACGTGCAGTTTAAGGATAAGGAAGGCGAATATCTGGTTGAAGCGCCGCGTTTGTCGCTGTCGTTTTCGGCGCGGGCGCTGCTGAAAGGGATGCTGGCGCCGAGTTCAATCACGATTGAGCGGCCGCGGGTGCGGATTACGGCGTCGTACGGGCTGAAAGGCGGCGAGGACGGGGCAGACGCGACGGGAGCCGGCTCGGCGAATGCGGATACGGCTGGAACGGACGAGAGCGGTGCGGCGGGGGGCGGCAAGACGGTAACGGACGGGACGCGGAGCGCGGGCGGAAAGGCTGCGGGACGCGGGGAGAAAACGGCGACGCGCGGAGAGAAAACGGCGGGGCGCGGCGGGAAAGCAGGCGGCAGAATAAGAACCGGCCGGGACGGGAAACCGCTCTCGCCCGAAGCGCTGCAGGAACGGCGCGAACGGCGGCGGGCGGCGCGTACCCTCAAAAAGCTGGAATTCTACTTTACCCAGTTTGAAGATTTTATGGAGAGGTTCAATTCTCCGGAGCGGTTGTATCTGGAAAGTTTTATCAATAACATCAGCGTTACCGATGCGACGCTGGATATGACGGAAGCGGAAACGGGGCAGCAGTTTACGTTTACGGACATGGACTTTGCGTTTGAGCGCGGCATTGCCGATATCATTATCCGGGCGGACAGCGCGGTCAGGTTTGAAAACCGCACGTCGGCGCTGGATATGACGCTGAAATACCGTCTGCTGAACGACGAAGTGCGCTATACGCTCAATTTCTCCGACTTGGTGATTACGGACTTGTACGATATCCTGATGCCGGAAAAAGGCGATATCCGCATGGTGGACATTCCGGTCAACGGCCGGCTTTCGGCGCTGATAGACTTTGGGAAAGTCCTGAAAGACAAAAGGCATTTTGCCGACAACCCCGGCGACTATATCAAGGACGTCAGCTTTGCGATTGAGGGCGGGCGCGGTAAAATCGGCTTCGGCGACAGCGAGGACTTTGACTACGACGTGTCGTCGTTTAATCTGGAGGGGCAGCTGCACGGCGGGCTGGACAAGGTAAAAATCGAAAACGCGGCGTTTGACTTTGACGGCAAGAAGGCGGAGCTGAGTTTGTCGGCGTCGGGGTTCAAGGACTATTTCTTTAAGGGGAACCTGGAGAATTTTAAGGTTAATTTCCGGGCGAAAGTCGGGGCGTTCGAGATGGACGAGCTGTCGCTCCTGTGGCCGCGCTACCTCGGCGAAAAGGCGTGGGCGTGGTGCAAGGAGAGCCTGTACGGCGGGAGCATTGCCAACGGCGACTTTTCGTTTGACTTCGGCTGGGACAAGGAGGCGGCGCACTTCGGGCTGCTCAAGCTTGCGGGCAAGGCGGAGTTTGCGGACGCGAATCTGCACTATCTGGAAGGGATGCCGGTTATCCGCAACGTGTACGGAACGGCGTTGTTTGAGCAGGACAAGATTGACATCAAGGTTGACAAGGGCGTTTCCGACGGGGTGATTCTGACCGGCGGCAGCGTGCTGCTGTACGATTTGGACAAGTACGACAACTTCATCAAAATCGACCTGACCGGGAATTCGACGATTACCGATGCGCTGAAGCTGATTGACCACGAGCCGCTCGGCTTTACCAAGGAGATGGGGGTTAATCCGGAGTTGGTGGCAGGCGACGTCGACATTGACCTGAAACTTGACTTTGAGCTGAAGATCAACCTGAAACCGGAAGAGATTAAAGTGGAGGTCAAGGGCAACCTGAAACAGGTGGAATATCTGGGGCTGGCGGACGGCAAGACGTTCGTTGCCGACGAACTGCAGCTGGTGGTTACGGAAAAAGGGTTTGACCTGACGGGCGTGGCGAAATATCAGGGCGTGCCGCTCAAGCTGGCGCTCAAGGAGAATTTTCACGAAAAGAGCCACAAGAGCCGCATTACTGCCGACGTACGGATTAACGACCAGGTGCTGAAGACGCTCGGCATCGAGAGCGAAATTCTGGCGGCGCCGTATTTTACCGGCAGTTCGGACGTCAAGGCGGTGCTTACGTTTTTGAATGACGGCCGGATTGAGCTGGCGGTGGACGGGTCGCTCAAAGATACGGCGATTGACTATGCGTTTCTGGGCTTTGCCAAAGAAAAGGGCTTTCCGTGCCGCGCCAAGGCGACGATGTTGATTAAGGACGGCAAATTGCAGGAAGTAACGCATTTTCAGCTGATTAAGGCACTGTTTTCGGCAACGGGCAAGATGACGGCGGACAGCGAGGGGCGGCTGAAAACGATTGACGTTACCCAGATTAAGGCGCCCAAAGCTTTTGCCAAGGCGCGGGTCGATTTCAACTACAAGCCGAAACTGGCGCTGAAAGTTACGGTATCGGGCGACTCATACGACCTGACGGACTTTTTTGACAAGCAGAAAAAAGACAGCGCGGCGGAGAAAAAGCAGAAGAAAAAAAGCCTGAAAGACCCGCTGGCGGACATTATGGATACCGACATCGTCATCGGCGTAAACAAGCTCTGGACCAACGACAAGGTGCCGGTAACCAATTTTGCGGGCAAGGCGGAGCTGCGCCACGGCATCGGGCTGCACCGCATGAATCTGGTCGGCAACTACGGGGCGAGCCGCGACGTCAAGATGAAGCTTGATTTTGAGCCGCGCGGCGACGAATATATGCTGACCGTCGACTCCAACAATGCGGGAAGCACGCTCAAGGTGCTGCGTTTGTATGAAAACATGAAAGGCGGCAATCTGCGCATTGAGGCGCGGCGCGACAAATACAGAAATTTCAAAGGGCATGCGAAAATGCGCGATTTTGCGCTTGTCAACACGCCGGTGTTCGCCAAGATTCTGAGCGTGGCGTCGCTGACGGGAATCGTGGATATGCTGACCGGCGAGGGGCTGACGTTTACGCACCTGAACGCGCCGTTTACCTATACGTTTTCAACCAAGAACCTGGAAACGACGGACGCCAGAATGTTCGGGTCGGTGCTGGGGGTAACGATGAGCGGGCGCTATAACCTCGTGGACGAGGACATTGAGGCGAAAGGCATGGTTATTCCGGCATACGGGCTGAATACGTTTATCGGCAACATTCCGCTGGTCGGTAAAGTTTTGGCCGGGCGCGACGGCACGGTATTTGCGACGAATTACAGCGTGTCGGGCAGTATGGCGCAGCCGAAGGTTTCGATTAATCCGCTGTCGACGCTGGCGCCGAATTCGCTCAAAGAGCTGTTTTCGTCGGGGGACTGACGGTGGCAGCGCCACGGGCAGTGCCAGCAGCACAGGCAAGTGCCCGCGGCACAGGCAACGGAGATGGCGGCATATCGCGTGAGCCGGTGTGGGTTGTGGCAACGAGGGCGGCGGCAGGGAGGCTGCGAGGCGGCTTGGCCGGGCGTGGCGGGCGCGGGAGGCGTGCAGAGCAATGAGGAGGATATAGACAATGACAGGCAAAATAGGGATTGACTTTCACGGGGTGATTTCGGCGGCGCCGGGGCTTTTTGCCAAATTCTGCCACGAAATCCGCAAGCGCGGCGTTAAGGTTTACGTTATCAGCGGCGGGCCGAAGAAAGACATTGTCAAATATCTTGACGAAAACCGGATTGAATATGATACGGTGTGGGCTATTCTGGACTTTTATGAGCAACAGGGCAAAGCGGAGCTTTTTTCCGACGGGAGCTTTAAGGTTGATACAACGCTGTGGAACAAGGCCAAGGCCGAATACTGCGCGGCGGAGGATATCCGGTTCCATATTGACGATTCAAGCGTTTACGGACGGTATTTCGTAACGCCGTACTGCCGCTACGACATCGGGAACGGCGTTTGCGAATGGAACGGAATCAAGGTGGATTTCAAAGACGCGGGGCGGGCGGCGAAAGAAGTGGCGGATTATATCGCGCGCGGGAAGTGAGGCGGTGGTGCCAGCGGCACGGGCAAGTACCCGCGCCACGGGTTAGTACCAGCGGTACGGGCAGCAGTGGCACGGGCAGCGAGGGGCAGAGCCGCGGGCATCAAGGACGAGGTCTGGTGCGGGGGATAATCCGGCGCGTGAAGGGGGAGGCGCGTGAGAGACGGACAGGGGGAAACGGTGCGCGGCGGAAAAGCGTGCGGCGGAAAAGCGTGCGGCGGTAATGTATGGCGCGGAATGGCGCGCGGAACGGTATCCGGGAAAGCCGGATATACAATATATCGTGATTATAAGGGGAGAAAGGAGTAGGTGGTGGACCGTAGAGGTAACGCTCCTCTGCTACATCCATGTCAAGGATGCGTTCTACTTTTAAACTAACGGTCCGAACCTGTAGAAGTTTATCAAAACAAAAAGCTTTTTAACATAGAATTTTTAGATTGCAAGCGTTTTTTGCGATTTTTTTTAAAATTATTGAAAAGTTAACTTTTAGTGTGTATAACTTTAGCATAAATCGGTTGCAATATTAAGACAATAAAGAGAAAAAATGAGCGAAAACATAGATTTCCGGGTCGATTACAGCAAATTTAAGGTGATGGACGAATTTAACACGGACGAGTTGAAGTATCCGCTTATCCTGTCCATTCCGCATTGCGGCACCGTTTTTCCGGAGGAATTTCTGCGCGCGGTCAGGCACGACGTGATGACGTTGCGCAAAAACGAGGACATTCTGGTTTACGACCTTCTGGAACCGGCGATACGCGACGGGGGAATCGCCGCGATTAAGCTCAACGTCAGCCGCAGCTTTATTGACGTGAACCGCGCCAAGGTGGAGCTGGATCCGAACATGTTTTTCGACTATCCGCGCGAGGACATCGGCCTCAATCAGCAGCGTTCGCGTTACGGGCTGGGGATTATCCATAAGGTTACGGCAGACAGCCAGCCGATATATGCGGGGCGAATCTCGTACAGGGAAGCCGAAGAGCGGATTAAAAACGTGTACGACGTTTACCACGGGCGCCTGAAGGAGGTGATTGCGCGCACGATTGACAAGTTCGGCTTCTGTCTGGTGCTGGACTGCCATTCGATGCCGTCCAAAATCTGTTCCATCATTTCGGAAAGCCCGCGCATCGACTACTGCCTCGGCAATCTGTTTGAACAGAGCTGCCCGAACAAAATCAGCTTTTTTGTGGAAAACGAGCTGGCGAAACGCGAGTATTACGTTGCCAAGAACCGCCCGTATTCCGGGGCTTATATCACTTTTAACTACTGCGAGCCGCGCAAGCAGGCGCATACCCTGCAGCTTGAAATCAACCGGGTGATTTATGCAGATGAAAATACGCTGGAAAAAAACAGCGACTTTCAGCGGGTTAGCTATGATTTGAGCAAGGTTGTCACGAACCTTGCGAATTTTTTGCTGGATTTTTAAAAAATATATGGTATAGATGCTCCTTGTATTTTGCCGGTGAACGATTATTTTTTTCCGGCGTTTTGTTAATTTACCCGCGTTTAAGGACTTTTCCTTCGGGAACTGACCGGGCCGAAAGTTTAAAGACAGGGACGCCCTTTGCCTTAAAGCGGTATTCAGGATAATAACATCGTGCTAAAAAGCATCTTATTCCTGTTGGTTTTGATCAGTTTCATTACCACACCTACCAGAGCTTATGAAGCATACAGCATTTCAAGCCTTAATTTGACAGAAGAACAAGAAGCCGCCGAGGCGGCAGTTGCGGAACCCGAAGTTTATGAATTGTGCGAGATTGCCGCAGACAAGGCCGAAAAAGAATACAACATCAAACCAAACCTTTTGCAGACCATAGCGTCGGTTGAGAGCGGGCGCTGGAACGCCAAAGCCGGGCGTCGCGTCGCGTGGCCGTGGACGGTGCATGCCAACGGCAAAGGGCGTTATTACAAAACCAAAGCGGAGGCGGTTGCCGCCGTGCAGGCGTTGCAGAACCGCGGCATCAGAAACATTGACGTCGGCTGCATGCAGGTTAATTTAAAATATCATGGACAGGCATTCGGCAGCCTGGACGAAGCCTTTGAGCCGGAAAAGAACGCGGCTTACAGTGCGCAGTTTTTGCGCCAGCTCTATAAGCGCAACAAACAAGACTGGACCAAGACGGCCATGCATTACCATTCGCGCAACCTGCGCAAAGGGACGAACTACAAGAAACGTCTGGAAAAGCATTATGCCGAGTATGTCCGCGAGGACGGCGAGGGCGCGAAGCTGTTTTGATTTTGCGCCTGGCTGGAAAAGCTCCCGGTTGCGGGGGCTTTTTTTGGTGGCATGTTTTGCCGGTGCCGCGCCACAGGCAAGTGCCAGCGTCATGGGCAAGTGCCAGCGGCACAGGCAACAGGGCAGCGGCACGGGCACCGGGGCAGCGCCATAAGTAACGATGGCGGCGTCATGGGCAAGTGCCAGCGGCACGGGCACCGGGGCAGCGCCATAAGTAACGATAGCGGCGTTATGAGCAAGTGCCAGCAGTACGGGCAACGAAGGCAGCGGCACGGGTTATGGCGGGCGGTGTGTTTGCGGGAGCAATGACGATGGGAAGCGGCATAAATTTCGCAGCGGGTAAGGTGGAAATTTTGCTTGCAATTATTAAATTTAGCGCTTAAGTTTTACGGGATTGTTAAGAGTTTAGAGATGATTATGGAAAATATTGAAGAGAAAAACAAGGACGAATCGCTGGGGGAAACCTTTAAGACGGTTATTTATGCGATTGTCATCGCCGGGCTTATCCGCACTTTTTTGTTTGAGCCGTTTAAAATCCCGTCGGGGTCGATGTATCCGACGCTGGAAATCGGCGATTTTTTGTTTGTTTCCAAATATACTTACGGCTATTCGCGCCATTCTTTTCCTTTCAGCCGCCCCGCGTTTGAGGGACGGGTTTGGGAAGACTTGCCGGAACGCGGCGACGTGGTGGTATTCAAATATCCGGGCGACAATAAGACCGATTTTATCAAGCGGGTTATCGGGCTGCCGGGGGATACGGTGCAGATGAAAGGCGGGCGCCTTTTTATCAACGGCAAGATGGTTGAGCGTGAAGAGGTCGGCAAGTATACGATTGACGAATATACGGTCATTCCGACAACGTATACCGAGTATATCGAGACGCTGCCGAACGGCAAAAAGCACCGGATACTGGAGCTTTCCGACGACAAGAGCGTGGACGATACAATTGAATTTAAGGTACCGGAACGGCATTACTTCATGATGGGGGACAATCGCGACAACTCCAATGATTCGCGCAAGGACGTCGGGTTTGTGCCGTTTGAAAACATTGAGGGCAAGGCGCGGTTTTTATTTTATTCGCATGACGACAGCGTGGTCTGGTATAATCCGATAAGCTGGATTGCGGCTATCCGCTGGGGGCGGCTGTTTAACACGATAAAGTAGGAAGCCGCGATTGGAGCGGCGGGCCGTGTATGGCGGACGCATAAAAAAACAGTGCCTTTTAGGCACTGTTTTTTTGAGGGGGAGAGTTTGCGCATCATTTTAGATTTGATGCATAAGCCCTGATTTCTTTTTGTATACGCAATTTGTTTTGCCAGCGTTTGAAGAAGTTTCCTTCTCCGGCGGCTTTGGTTGCGGCAAAAAAGTTTTCCCAATCCAGTTTTTCAGCCTTTTCCTGCTCGGCAAACCAGGCGATGTGTTTGCGCCATTGGTTCGGCTGGGCGTAGTGGCGGAAAATGGTTTCCTCGTCGGCATACTTTTCCACCCATTGTCTGGCAAGGGTATAAAGCAGTTTGCCGTTTGGAGCGTAGGCCACGGAATCCAGCATATAGCCGTCCTGCTCTTCGCCATCTTCGTTCAGGTAATGCACCAGGCCGAAAGCGATTGCCAGAGCATGGCCGCGGGTTTTGGCGTGTTCAAGGCAGACGGGAAGCGCGTTGACGATGAAGTCTTCGCATTCTTTGTTCATCAGCCCGGGTTCGCCGCCCATGTATCCGTTTTGCGAACCGTACGTGCGGTAAGCTTGGGGCAGAGCCTCAAAGGTGGGCGTCGGGTCGTCCGGATGAAGCACGGCGCCGTCAGAAATGCGCTGCATGGCAATTTCCAACATAATGTTGCCGAGGTGTTCGTCCTTACGACAAACGTCTTGAGTGAATTCCGCCATAAACTTCATGAAATTATCGCCGATGCGGTCGCGCTGGTTTGCCGGATAAGCCAGCTTCGGCAAGATGACATTGTCAACGACGTCCTGCCAGGAGCGGTTTTCCAGGTTATTAACTCCGGTTACTTTCTCAAGATATGAAAAAAGTGTTTCCATAATGATAAAAAATTTAATTAAACATAATTTATATATTCACGTTCATATTATATCATGTTTTCGGCAGGAGTGCAAGCCCTTTTTGGACAAAAAAGAGGCAGGGGGAGAAGGTGGGGACTATGGGGGGAGGAGGCGTGCGAGTGGCGTGCGGACAAGCGGTACGAAAAGACGGGGCGGCAATGCAGGAGGCGGGAGCTTGGAAGTGAGGAGAGGCGGACGCCTGTGGGGCGTCGGGGCGGAGTTTGGCGGACAGGTGAAGAGGCGGGCTAAAAAAACGCTTGCATTTGCGGCGATTAGGGCTTATTTTGGCGCTAACGGTTTAATTTGTTTATAAACAGAAGAAGAAAAGAATATGCAGGAACTGGAAGAAAAAATCGGCTATACTTTTAAGTCGCCGAAACTGTTGCAGCAGGCGCTGACGCATTCGAGCTTTACGCCTGACATCCATAAAAATTACGAGCGGCTGGAATTTCTGGGCGACCGGATTTTGGGCGTTACGGTGGCGGACATGCTGTGCCGCGCGTTTGCCAACGAGCCGGAGGGCAGCCTGTCGCAGCGGTTCGTGTGCCTGGTATGCAAGGAAACGGTGGCGGAGATTGTGCGCGGGCTGGGCGCGGACAAATACATCATCGCGCGGGATATGGGCGTTGCTTCCAGCGAAAATGTGCTGTGCGATATCGGCGAGGCGCTGATTGCGGCGATTTATCTGGACAGCGGCGACATTACGCAGGCGCAGGATTTTGTGCGGCGCTGCTGGACGCCGTTTATCGACCGCAAGTCGCGGCCGCACAAGGACTTTAAGACGCGGTTGCAGGAGGAGGTCTATCATCTGGGGCTGGAGCAGCCGAAGTATAAGATGCTGAAAAAGACCGGCAGCGAGCACGAGCCGGAATTCCGGGTGCAGGTTGACGCCGGACAGGGCAAGACCGCCGAGGGGCGCGGGCGGAACGTCAAGACGGCGGAACAGAACGCGGCGCAGGCGCTGCTGGCGGCGTTGGGAGTAAAAGACGATGCGTAAAGAGGCGGGAGTACGGGAAGAGGATATGGAGGCGGCCGGGAGCGGGACGGCTGCGGGTGATAAGGCAGCGGCAGGGGCTGCGGGCGATGAGGCGGCTGCGGCGGAAACCGTGGGTGAGAGGACGAGCGGTGCAGCCGGCCGGGATGAAGCAGCCGGCGGTGAGGTCAGTCGGTGCGGGTTTGTGGCGCTGCTGGGGGCGCCGAACGCGGGCAAGTCCACGCTGACCAACAATTTCGTCGGTTCCAAAGTCAGCATCGTATCGCCGAAAGCGCAGACGACGCGCACGACGGTCAAGGGTATCGGGATTTGGGGCAATACGCAGATTATCTTTCTGGACACGCCGGGGATTTTCAAGCCCAAGCGGCGGCTCGACCGGGCGATGGTCGCTTCGGCGTGGGGCGGCGTCGGCGACGCGGACATCACGGCGCTGGTGGTGGACGCCAAGCGCGGTTTTGACGACGAAACGCGGGCGATTATCGCCAGACTTAAGGAAAACAAAATCCCGGCGGTTCTGGTTTTAAACAAGGTTGACCTGGTCAGCGGGGAAACGCTGTTGCAGCTGTGTGCGGCGCTGAACGACGCCTATGCGTTTACGGAAACGTTTATGGTGTCGGCGCTCAACGGCAAAGGCGTGGATGATTTTTACGACTATCTGGCGGCGCATCTGCCGGAGAGCCCGTGGTATTATCCCGAAGAGCAGATGTCTGATTTGCCGCTCAAGCTGCTGGCGGCGGAGATTGTGCGCGAGAAGCTGTTTCTGTATCTCAGGCAGGAAGTGCCGTACGCGCTGACGGTGGAACCGGAGCTGTGGGAACGGCGCGCGGACAATTCGGTACGGGCGGAGATGACGATTTATGTCGAGCGCGACAGCCAGAAGCAGATTGTGCTCGGGCGCGGCGGGGCGATGATTAAGAAAATCGGGCAGGCGGCGCGGCGGGAACTGGAAGAGCTGCTGGAAGACCGCATTCATTTGTTTTTGTTCGTCAAGGTGCGCGAGAACTGGGGCAACGACCCGGCGAGATATGCGGACTGGAATCTGGATTACCGCGCCTGACGGGAGAGCGATGAGCGGTTGCGCCTGACGGAGGAGCGATGAGCGGCGGCACCTGACGAGAGGGGGCAGGTTGAGGCGTTGTCGCGCCTGATTTGTATGGTCGGGCGGCGCGTTTGATGATGGCGGTCGCGCGGGGGAACTGTTTGGGCGAGAGATGGGGCGAGGAGCGGCCGCGCGGGGGAACCGGGCGGCGGCGCAGACGAGCGCTAACTGTTCATCGCTACGATTTCAATAGAGCCGGTTGCGAGGTTGAAATACCAGCCGTGGAGGTCGAGCCTTTTTTCGGCGACGGCGCTGCGGACGAAAGGGAAAGTCAGTAGGTTGTTGACGGAAATGCGCACGGCTTCCTTTTCGCAGAGCGGGCAGGCGCGTTCGCGGCCGTGGCTTTGGCAGATGCGGCGGATTTCGTCGGTGTCGGCAATGTCCAGCCAGGTGTCAATAAACGTGTGGGTGTGGTTTTGGCCGTTAACAAGGGCGTTGATGCCGCCGCAGTGGCTATGTCCGAGGACGACGATGTTTTCCACTTTCAGATGTTTGACGGCGTATTCTATGGCGGCGGAAGTGCCGTGGCAGTGGCTCATATCGCTGTCGAACGGCGGAACGAGGCTCGCCACGTTGCGGATGACGAAGATGTCGCCGGGTTCCGTGTTCAGCAGAATGGACGGATCCACGCGCGAATCGCTGCAGGCGATGACCAGCGTTTTGGGCGACTGCCCTTCCGTGACGAGGTTCCGGTATATTTCCGGCTGTTCTATGAAATAACGGTTGTAGAAATCCCTGTAACCGTCAAGCAGTTTTGCGACTTTGACCATATCTGTTCCTTTCAGCTGCCGCGGTGCCGCGATGTCGGAGCGGCGTGATGTCGGTGTGTCGCGATACCGGGGCGTCGTGATGTCAGAGCGTCGCGATACCGGGGTGCCGCGATATCCGGGTACCGTTCCGCCGCGGGCGAAGACGGGCTGCGTGTGCCGGCCGCGGGCATTTGTCCGAAGCAGGGGCACCGGGAACCGTTCCATTGCCGGGCGGCATTGCGGCGCGTGCGTTTGTTTCGTGTATAGCGGGGAATGTGCGGTTTGTCAAACTTTTTTGGAAGAGAAGGAGCGAGCGTGTGCCGGGCAGCCGGCGGGACGGGGATGGTCGCGCGGCTGTTTGGACGAGGGACGGAGCGGGGAGTGGTTGCGTGGAAGAACGGGGACGCGGGGGAACCGGGCGGCGGGAGAAATACGTCCGGGGTTTAAATGGCGGCAGGCGAGGCTTATATCTGCGGCAGGCACAATGAGTTTTAACCGGGAGGAACAGAATGGAAACCTATTTGTTTATCGCGTTGGCGTTTATCTATCTTCTGACAGCGTTTATCCTGCCCAAGCAGGTACAGAAGCGGATTTGGACGGTGGCGTATATTCTGGCGTTTGCGATTACCTGCGTCGCCATTTTCTTCATCAAGTCGTATGCGGGAGAAACGCTGATGCGTGTGGGCGAGCTGAACTGGTACTATGTCCTTTACGTTTTCGGGTCAATCAGCATTATTCTCGGCGTTATCAACCTGTGGATGTACAAGCGGGGAATCATCCGCCTGTTTACGGAAGACGGCGATGACGACGAGGAGGACGATGCGGCAGAAAAAGGCCGCGAATAGAACCTGCTGCCGGATTGCGGCATACGGGAAGCCGTATTCTGCTCCGGCTTAATTAAAACGTTCCTTTTTTTTCATATACTTTGGTTTTATATAAGGGGCTATATTTACGTTATAAATATCCACACGTTTATGCTGACAAAAAAGGAACGTTTTTTTTCAGCAGGCAGGATATTTATGGGACATCGGACGAGGACAGTTGCAACAAACCGGATTGGGGCATTTATCGCGAATCGGGTCAGGAAACTTGCGGCAAACCGGGGCGGAGCATTTATCGCGAACCGGGCCAAGGAACTTGCGGCAAACCGGGGCGGAGCACTTATCGCGAACCGGGCCAAGGAACTTGTGGCGAACCGGGGCGGAGCACTTATCGCGAACCGGAAAACAGATTCGGCAATGCGCCTGCTTAACGCCGTTTTTTATGCGGCAATGGTGTTGTTTGCCGGCGTGGCCGTCTGGCGGGTCTGCCGGGGGTCCGGATTTTTTATGGATACGGCGGAACATATCCATTCTTCCTGGCTGGTCAGCATAGGAAAAGTGCCGTACCGTGATTTTTTTCAACATCACAATCCGCTGTTATGGTATTTGTTTGCACCGGTAACGCAGCTTTTTTACCGCGATACGGCGATAGTCTATGCGGCGCGGGTTGTTGCGATTTTGGGCTGGGGCGCGGTGCTGTATAAATTATATGCGTTGGTATGCGCGGGGTTTGGCTGCCGGGCTGCGGGTTCGGCCGGCGACGTGAGCGGGCAGCGGGCGGCTGCAGAGGCGGGATTTTCCGGGTATCGGGAGAATGCGGCAGATGTCGGGCGGGAAGCTGATGCGGCAGCGAAACGGATGACGGCGCAATGGGCGCTGCTGTTTCTGCTGGCGTTGTCGCCGTTGTGGAAGGACGTGCAGAATCTGCGCCCGGACATTTTTATGCTTTTTGGCATACTGGCAGGGACGGAGCGGCTTTTTGCCTATCTCGACGGGCAGCGGCGGCGGGATTTGGTTTTGTCTTATTTGTGGTGGGCGGCGGCATTTTTGTTTTTGCAGAAAGCCGTGTTTCCCGGAGCCGGATTTGCCGCGGCGAACCTGTGGCTGCTGTTGCGGCGGCGGGTGCGTTTTGCAGACTGCGCAGCGGCGTCAGCGGCGGCTTTGGCGGTATTGGCGGCTGCGGCGGCGTATTTTTGGCATGAGGGTGCCCTGAAGTTGTGGTTTGACTATAACTTTTTATTTAACCGGCAGGTTGCGGCGTATTATGGCAGCTATACTTCCGGGGTCGGGACGGCATTGAAATTATGCGCTGCCGGAACGGCTGCGGTGGTTATCCGCTGTTGCCGGTGCGGGGAAAAGGAGACGGTGTGGCTGCTGTTGCTGGCCGGGTGCGCCTGTTCCCTGCCTTTTTTTGCACCGTATCCACAGTACTATATTCCTTATTTTTTGCTGGCGGCACCGTATGCCGGACGGGCGGCGATGCGTCTGATGGCGGCGGAAAGGCTTTCCGGGCGGTTGAAAAAGGCGGCGATTGCGGCAGCGGCGGCTGGATTTGCCGTTTCTTTGGGGGTATTGGTTCCGGCGGGACAAAAAGCGTCCGCCTTTAAAAAACATATGGCGCTGGCGGAATATGTGATACGGCATACGGCGCCGGACGAAGCGCTTTTGAACGGCGTGAACGCATATGCCGCCAATCTGTACAACCCGGACGCGGATTATTTTTGGTTCGGCTTCCATAATAGTGTTAAGATTGCCGCGTACTGGGGATATGGAAAGTTTGACTACAATGCGGCGATAAAACGCCATAAGCCGAAGATTTTGCTGCTGGGAGAAGACAGCCCGCTTGATGTAATTGCGATGTCGCAGACGAAATGGCTGGTAGAACGCAATCTGCGCGCCGCTATGCTGGGGAAGGGGAACGTTGCGGGGCGGAATGATTTTATCCGCCTGAACTACAGCTGCTGGAATGAAGATATGGATTATATTAAAAAACATTATGATTTGGTGGAAATCGGCAGCGAGGCAATGCTTTGGGTGCGCAAGGGCGAAGATGCGAACAGGCGATGACGGGGGGCTGTCGGTGATGAGCGGGCGGCGATAGCGGGCGGCGATAGCGGACGCGGGTGGCGGGTGCGAGTTGAGCCGTCATTTTTTTGTTGTAAAATCCGGCGCGGGAGCGTATGGTACGGTTCAGGTGAATTTTACGAAAGAAGAGGTGCGGAAATGACGCGTTATCGTCTGAACAACATCAAGCTGCCGTTAGAGGCCGGAGCGGAAGAAGTTTTGGCACAGACTGTGCAGCGGATTGGGTTGCGCGGCGAAAGGAAAACGCGGACGGACGAGGCGAATGGAAGTGGGAGTTCGGAACTGCGGAATTTCCGGGTAGCGAAGAAATCGCTGGACGCGCGGCGCAAGGACAACCTGTTCTGGGTGTATGCGGCGGAGTTTGACTATGACGGCGCGCTGGAAGCAGGCGGCGACCTGCTGGAGCTGGCACCGGAAGAGGGGCTTGAGTTTGCCGGGGTGCGGGCGGCAGCCGGGGTACGGGGCGTGTCCGGTTCGGGCGGCATGAACCTTACGGGCGGCACTGGTATCCGTGCGGCGGGGGAGGGCTTACGGCCGGTGGTGGCCGGTTCGGGGCCGGCGGGGATGATGGCGGCGCTGTGCCTGGCGGAAGCGGGGCTGCGGCCGATTGTGCTGGAACGAGGGGCGGCGGTGCGCGAGCGGCAGGAGGCGGTGCGGAAATTCTGGGAGAAGGGCGAACTGACGCCGCAAACGAACGTGCAGTTCGGCGAGGGCGGCGCGGGCACTTTTTCCGACGGCAAGCTGATGACCGGCATTAAGAAAGACAAATATACCGCCAAAGTGCTGCGGGAGTTTGTCCGGGCGGGGGCGCCGGAAGAGATTTTGTATCTGGCGAAACCGCATATCGGTACCGACAATCTGGCGGTGATGGTGGAGAATATCCGGCATAAGGTGGTGAGCCTTGGCGGGGAGTACCGCTTCGGGGAAACGCTGGTTGATTTGCGGATTGATTATGACGGTGCCGGGGACGGCGCGGGCGGTACCGGGGCAGAGGGTGCCGGGAGTGATGACGAGGCGGATGGCTTGGGTAATGGGAATGGCGCCGGGGCAGATGGAGCGGCGAGTGGCGCAGGGACGGCGTGCGGGCAGGCAAGTGGTGCCACTGGCGTGAGCGGCGTTTTGCGGGCGACGGTGGTTGAGCGGGCGGACGGGACGCGCTACGAGCTTCCGGCGGATACGCTGATTCTGGCGGTCGGGCATTCGGCGCGCGATACGTTCCGTATGCTGTACGAGCGCGGGCTTGAGATGACGCAGAAGCCGTTTGCGGTCGGGGTGAGGATTGAGCATAAACAGGCGGACATCAATCTGGCACAGTACGGGAAGAAATACTGCCGCTCAGGGTATCTCGGGGCGGCGGATTACAAGCTGGCGGAACATCTCGACGGCGGGAGGTCGGTTTATACGTTCTGCATGTGTCCGGGCGGGACGGTGGTGGCGGCGACCAGCCTTGAGGGGCACGTGGTTACCAACGGTATGAGCGAGTTTGCGCGCGATAAGGAAAATGCCAACGCGGCGGTGCTGGTCAACGTGGACGAGAGGGATTTCGGGTCGGCGCATCCGCTGGCGGGAATGGAATTTCAGGAAAAGCTGGAGAAAAAGGCGTTTGCGCTCGGCGGCGGCACCTATTTCGCGCCGGCGCAGCGGGTCGGGGATTTTCTGGTCGGGCGGAAGACTGCGCGGTTCGGGGCGGTCAGGCCGTCTTACAAACCGGGCGTAACGCCGGCGGACTTCCGGGAGCTGTTTGACGCGCCGCTGTATGAGGCTTTGCAGGAGGGTATCCGGCGTATGGACAGAAAACTGCGCGGGTTTGCCGCAGACGACGCGGTGCTGACGGCGGTGGAGAGCCGGTCGTCGTCGCCGGTCAGGATTGTGCGCGGGGCGGATTATATGAGCAATATCCGCGGCGTGTATCCGGCGGGAGAGGGCGCGGGATATGCGGGCGGGATTACGAGCGCTGCGGCCGACGGGGTGAAGCTGGCGGCGGTGATATGCGGAATCGGGTGAGCGGAGAGGGGGACGCGCGGCGAGGGCGGTTCGGGTGATGTGCATCGGGCGCGGCGGGAGCAGCTTTTTTCAGAATAAATAATGCTTGCGTTTTTGTTTTAAATATGCTGATATACGGGTATTGAAAATATTATTGTATAACCTAAAATTTTTGAAATTATGTTGTTTGATAAAGAAATTGAGGCAATGAATATTGCTTTTGACTTCAGCCGGAGATATACGGTAGCGAGAGTTCCCAAAAGTTATGACAGCGCAGAAGAGTTTGCAATAAAGTGCGTTTATTCTCTCAGGCCGTATGTCGCGGATAAAATCGGTATTGACAGCTATGACGTGGTGTTGATTGCCATCAGCGAAAACGGCAAGGTTGTCGTGTTTTGCGAAGAGGACAGGTACAGGCGTTGTCTGTATCCCTATTTTCAGCAGCCGTCCTGCGGCGCAGCCCAGTTTTACGATGATGTGGATCCGGAGCTGATTATCGAAACAATGAATGTTTTGTTTCCTTCGCGTTAATTTTATTCGCTGTATTGCTTTGGCAATACGGCGATTTTTTATGGCGTAAAGTGTGGCGGGTGGGGTGGATGTCCCGGCGGGGAGGGAGGCTGGGGCGGAGGTGAGGCGGTCGGGGCGGAGGTGAGGAGGCCGGGGCGGAGGTGAGACAGGCGGGGCGGAGGTGAGGAGGCCGGGTGAAGTTGGCGGCGATGCTGTGCCGGGTGGCGGCGCGCGGCGTGTTTTCTGTGGTTAAACAGCGATAAAAGATTGAGTGCGGCGGGGGCTTTGTTAAAATAGCGGACAGGTTGTTTTAACAAATGGAGGCATTTATGAAGCGTAAGATTTTGGCGATAGGCGGCGTGTTGGCAATTATTGCGGCCGGCGGGGCGGCGTGGCTGATGCTGGCGGGGAGCGGCGAGCCGAAAACGCTGGCGGCATACTGGGACGGTGCAGCCGAAATCAACGCGGCCGACAAATCCGGACGCCTGCCGCTGGTGATGGCGGTAGAAGCCGGAGACGAAGCGGCGGCAAAGTACCTGATTGAACAGGGGGCGGATACGGACAGGGCAGACCGGAACGGCGTATCGGCACTGGCGGCGGCCGCGGCAAGAGGGGATTTTTCGCTGTTTGAGACAGTGGCGGCAGCGAGCAAAGCCGACCTTAAAGCGCCGCAGCTGATGGACAAGGCTCTGGACGGCGGCAATGTCAAAATCGTCAGGCTGCTGTTGGAAAAGGGGAGCGATGCCAATGCGGTTCTGGCGTTCAAGGGCAAGCACAAGCCCGAAGAAATGCCGGACTATAAAGACCCGCGCGTGATTACTCCGTTGAAAAAGGCGGTGGCGGTGGGGCGGGCGGATATCGCCGCGGCGCTGCTGGACAAAGGGGCAGACGGCGCTGCGTATTTTCTGGCTGAAAACGTACGGACGGCAACACCGGAACTGGTGCGTGCGCTGGGAGACAAGGCGGGCGATTTGCGGGAGATTGAAACCGGAAACACGGATTTGCTGACGTATGCGGCGGAGACGGCGCCGGCGGGAACACTGGCGTATCTGATTGAAAAGAATGCGGGCGACGTCAATGCGGCGTTGCAGCGGGTTCTGACGCACCGGAAAGATGCGGAGAGTACGGGAGCAAAGGCGGAGAACGGCGCAACCGGCGCGACACCTGGCACGGGCGGGGTTGAAAGTGCCGCCGGGGCGGAGAAGAATGGTTTGAGCGGGGCTGAAAGTGCCGCCGGGACGGAGAACGGCGCAAGCGCAACGGCGAAAAATCCAAACGGGACGGCGCAGATTATAGAGCTATTTTTGCAAAGCGGGGCGCGGCCGACAGCGGCAGCGATGGAACTGATGCTGGCCGAGAGGCGGACGGACGCTTATCTGGTACTGGCGCAGTGCAGCCCGAATCCGAATGCGCTGACGGCAAAAAACGAGAGCATGCTGATGTATGCGGCGGAAAACGGCTATGCCGACGGCGTGCGTTTTCTGCTGGAGCAGGGGGCGGATATGTGGCAGGCGGAAGCCGACGGGCGCACGGTTATCGGGACGGCGGTTAAAAACGCGGCGAAGCATCCCGAAATTGCAACGTTGCTGGAAGAGAGGCTTAAAGACATCAATGAGCCGGGATATAACGGCGAAACGCTGCTGATGCTGTATGCGGGCAGCGGGTTTGAGGCCGATTTTGCCAGAGTGGCGGAAAAAGGCGGCGACATTTTTAAAATCGACAATGCGGGCAAGACGCTGCTGATGTATGCGGCGGAGGGCGGCAATACGAAAATTATCAATTATCTGCTTAACAAGGGCGCCAATATTGCAGCAAAAGACAATGCCGGGCGGACGGCGCTGATGTATGCAGCAGAGAGCGGACGAGATGCGGCGGCGCGGCTGCTGGCGGAAAAGGGGGCCAAAACCGGCGATGCGGATTATGAGGGCAAGACGGTGCTGATGTATGTGGCGGAAAAGGGCAGCCCGGAAACGGCGGCGCGCCTGATTGACGGCGGAGAAAGCTTTGCCGCGGCAGATAACGAAGGCCGGACGGCGCTGATGTATGCGGCAGGCAGCGGCAACGTGCCGATGGTAGAGATGCTTTTGGAAAAAGGCGACGACGTTGACAAAACTGATGTTAAGGGACGGACGGCGCTGGCCTATGCGGCGAAAAACGGCAATGCGGAAATTATCCGGCTTATCCGCGATTACGGCGCGGATATCTATCTGGCGGACAAAGACGGCAAACAGCCGGTGGTTTATGCGATTGAACAGGGCAACGCCGAGGCTTTTGACCTGCTGACGGACGGTTTTATGCTGTTTGGCAGCGCTGTGGGCAGAAACGGCAAAACGGTGCTGATGTATGCGATTGAAGGCGGCAATGTGCAAATTTTGCGCAAGGTGATGGACCGCGGGCTGACGACGCTGAACAAAAAGGACCGCTTCGGGCGGACGGCGCTGATGTATCTGGTCGGCGAAGGGCGTCCGGACATGGTGCGCGAACTGATACAAAAAGGCGCGAACGTTACGGCGCGCGACAACAACGGCAAGACGGTGCTGATGTATGCGGCGGAAGGGACGGCAGGCGTCAATATGGTAACGGTATTGCAGAATTTCTGGGTTGACGCCAACACCAATATCAATATGCGCGACAGTGACGGCAAGACTGCTTTGATGTATGCGGTCAGCGGCAAAAACAGCCAGCTTATCAAACCGCATATGCTGCTGGCGCGCAATGCCAATGCCGATGCGACGGACGATACCGGCAAAACTGTATTGATGTATGCCGTGGGCAACCATGAAGCGCGGGTTGATGCCAAAGCGATTGAAGAACTGCTGGCGGCGGTTAAAAGAATTGACCAGAACGACGACAACGGGCGGACGGCGCTGATGTATGCGGCGGCAAACCCGACGGCCGATACGGGGATTTTGGAACAGCTGATTGAAAAGGGCGCGAACGTGCAGGCGGCGGACAATACCGGCAAAACGGCGCTGATGTATGCGGCGGAAGGCGGCGACATCGGCAAAGTGCGCCTGCTGCTGGCGGTCGGGGCAAATGCTTCCGTGCAGACGCAGGACGGCAAGACGGCGGCGGATTTTGCCAAGGGCAACGGCAGATGTTTTGCCGATGCGGTTCGCAAGCTGCTGAAATAGTGGAGGGAACCGATGCCGGGATGCGGCGGGGGCTGCGGAAGGCAGCGTATGCCGGGAACAGGTGCAGGCTGCCGGTGACTGGCGCTGCCGGGCGGTGCGTATGCGGGTTGTCTAAGCAGGAACGGGCACTGCCGGGATGCGGCGCGTATGCGGGGTGTCGCAGCGGGAACGGGCACTGCCGGGTGGGTTGTGCGGCGGTAAGGAAAAGGAAGAGATGCGGATAATCGGAAGGGCGATTGAGATGAGAGTGGGAGAAAGATAAGCCCCTCCGAATTCCGTCTTGGCGATGAGGCCTGCGCTGCGGCCGTGAATGTGATTTGGGGAAGAACAATTCTGCCGGCGCAGGAACGGTCATCTTTGTTTATGCCTTTGGTATAGCAGGAATTATCGCGTTCGGCAAGCGCTATCTGCGGTATGATAATACAGATACCTGCAAGAATGTATGTAAACTAACGGGTTGCGGCTGTTCCGACGGGTGTGGATAAACCTGTGGATAACTTTGTAAATGCAAAATAACACCTTGAAAACAGGTCATGAAAAATTTGAGAAAAGGCGTAAAACGGGAACGGAAAAAGTTTCTGAAAGGAAGGGAAACATAAAGCAGACGTGAAAGGCGAATGTTTTGCCGGAAGCGTCGGGCGGTTTGCCCAAGATGGCAGAAAGTTTGCCGGATGTGCAGGGGCTGCCTGAAACGGAGAACGGTTTGCCGGGGGCGGCGGGCACTGCCGGGGCGGAGATATTCTTCAGCGGCCGGAGCGGGAGGCCTTTTTTCTTATTATCACTTTGGGGACATTGGGGGTAAAAGCCTGACGGAGCGTGTCTTGCAGGTTTTGTCCGGGAGTGTTGGCTATGCGGTCGACGAGTTCTGTTGAATCTTTGGGCAGGCCGCCGTTTTTATGTCCGATGGTGTATATGCCGCCGATAGACACGGCCGAGAGGTCCAAAGCGTTGTTGAGGCTGTCTGCTTTTGCCTGGTCGAGGACGATGTCGCCGAATAAAATCCGGGTTTCAAGGTCGCGCCGGTAACGCAGCTGGGGGAGGGCGCGTCCTTTGGCATAGATTTTGGCATTAATCAGTTTTTTTACGGTGTCTTTATCTTCTTCCCGGCCGTCTTTTTTATAGCGGGCAAAAGCAGCGGAGAGTTCCGTCGGCATTTTGTTTCTGCCGCGCAGTACGCCGGGGCCGCAGTTGTAGACGAGGCTGCCGAAAGCGGCTATTTCGCCGCGGTTCATGTCTTTGAGGGGAAGGTATTGCTTCATAACGGGAAGGATGATTTTTTCAACATGGGTTTTGAAATAATCCATCAGTTCTTCCTGGCTGCGGATACGGTCAAACTTCCGAACCGGGCTGCCGTCGGGACGTACGGTATTGCCGATGCCGATGGTCCATTTTTTGCCGTTCGGGTCCCAATAGGCTCTGGTGCGGACACCTTCGCAATGGGCTATCAGCAGGAGCATATCTTCTTCGGCGGCTACAAACCTGTCGTGCGGAGACAGCAGCGTGTCGGCGGCAAGAGAGTCTGCGGGGAAGGCGTTTGCCGCGAGCGTATCGGCAGAAAAACGGGCAGCAGATGTATTGTCGGAGAAGCGGGCAGCGGACGTGTCGGCAGAGAAACGGGGAGCAGATGTATTGTCGGCGAGACGGATTGCTGATGTGTCGGCAGAGAGACGGGGAGCAGATGTATTGTCGGCGAGACGGATTGCTGCCGTGTCGGCGGCATGGGGCGGAACGGTTCCGGTTTGAACCGTATCGACAGGAGATGCGGCGCGTTTGGGGGCGAGGCTGTCCGTATCATATCCGGCAGCGTTATATGCGGGGCGGCTGTGTTCGGGGATTTTGGCGAGTGTCTCCCGTTTCGGGGTACGGGAAGAGTCGCTGTCCTCTTCGTATTGTTCGTGTGCCTGAGAGGCGGTCGATATTCCCAAAAATCCGCCTAAAAGCCAATATTTCCACTTCATTGCCTTGCCGTTCTTTCATTTCTGTATGATGATGTATCTGATAAAAAAAGTATAGCCCGTTTTCGATGTAAAATCAAGAAGTTTAATGCATTTATTTATAAATGATGATTTTTGGAGGAAGGCAGGCGCATCTGAAAAAAGCTCCCGTTGCCGGGAGCTTTTTTTGTTTTGCGGTTTGCAAATCCGAAATTTTTGATTTCCGGCGAACCGGTTGAAATTCCGGCTTAAAAGTCTGCCAGAACTTCCGCTGATTCGTGGGTATTATGGATATTGACCATCGCAATCGTGTTATAGCCGTTGTCGACGTGCAGAACTTCGCCGGTGATGGCTTCGCCGAGCGGCGACAACAGAGCCAGCGCGGCACGGCCGACCTGTTCCTGCGTAACGTTTGCCTGCAGCGGCGCGTTCAGTTCGTTCCAGCGCAGAATCTTGCGGAAATCGCCGATGCCGGAAGCGGCCAGCGTTTTAATCGGGCCGGCGGAAATCGCATTGACGCGGACTTTCTGCTGCCCCATGTCAACCGCGGCATAGCGTACCGAAGCTTCCAGAGCGGCTTTGGCAACACCCATAATGTTGTAGTTCGGCAGAACGCGTTCGGACCCGAGATAGGTCAGGGTAACGATGGCGCCGTTTTCGTTCATGTACGGCGAGGCGCAGCGGCAGGCTTCCAAAAACGAGTAGCAGGAAATGTGCATCGTGTTGGTGAAGTTTTCCAGTGTCGTGTCAATGGTGCGGCCTTTAAGCTGGTCTTTGTCCGAAAAGGCAATCGCATGAACCACAAAGTCAATCTTGCCCCATTTTTCGCCCAGTTCCTTAAAGCAGGCTTCGACCGAAGCGGAATCGGTTACGTCGCACTTAATCAGCGTCGGCGCGAAAGAAAGTTTTTCCGCCAGCGGGACGACCCTTTTTTCCAGAGCTTCGTTCTGATAGGAAATGGCGATTTGCGCACCCTGCGCATCAAGCGCCTGAGCAATGCCCCAGGCAATGGATTTGTCATTGGCGAGGCCCATAATCAGGCCCTTTTTGCCAGCCATAAGCGGTTCAGCTGTCATAGTTTAATTACCTCATCTAGTTCGTTACAGTATGTTTTTAGAAACTAACTACCCTCGCTTTTACAGAATTAAATGCGTTTTGTAAACCTTTTTTTTCATAAAATCCGTATGGGAAATGTGAAACTTTTGTAAACAAGTGCGAAATTTGGCTTGCGCTGCGGGCGGCTGGTACGCTATGATAGCGGCAATGGCGGAAAATTATGTTTTATCAGTTTGTTTTTGCATAATATTTTAAAATAATTGCGCTGAGGGCAAAAAAATGCTTGCAAATCGAACAAAAGCAGAACATAATAGCGGCAGAAATTAAATGCAAGGCTGTTTGCGGGACTTGAATGCAAGACTGGTTGCAGTAATTAAACGCAAGGCGGTTTGCTGATTAAACGCAGAATAATTTATGAGGTACAAGATGGAAAAAGACAAGGCGTTAGACGCGGCGCTGAGCCAGATTGAGAGAGCTTTCGGCAAAGGCTCCATCATGCGGCTGGGACAGGACACCAAGATTGATATTGAGGCGATTTCGACCGGTTCGCTCGGCATAGACATTGCGCTCGGCATCGGCGGGCTGCCGAAAGGGAGAATCGTCGAGATTTACGGGCCGGAAAGCTCCGGTAAGACGACGCTGGCGCTGAGCGTTATCGCGCAGGCGCAGAAAAAGGGCGGCACGTGTGCGTTTATCGACGCGGAGCACGCGCTGGATCCGTCTTATGCCAAGAAAATCGGCGTGGACATTAATAATCTTCTGATATCGCAGCCGGATGCGGGCGAACAGGCGCTGGAAATCGCCGATACGCTGGTGCGTTCGGGCGCGATTGACGTGCTGGTCGTCGACTCGGTGGCGGCGCTGGTGCCGAAGGCTGAGCTTGAGGGCGAAATGGGCGACTCGCACATGGGGCTGCAGGCGCGGCTGATGAGCCAGGCGCTTCGCAAGCTGACGGCGACGGTGTCGCGTTCCAATACGCTGATTATCTTTATTAATCAAATCCGCATGAAAATCGGGGTTATGTTCGGCAATCCGGAAACGACGACGGGCGGCAACGCGCTGAAGTTTTATGCGTCTATCCGCATGGACATCCGCCGCGTCGGCGCGATTAAGGACAAGGACGACGTCATCGGCAGCCAGACGCGGGTTAAAATTGTCAAGAACAAGGTGGCGCCGCCGTTTAAGACTGTGGATTTTGACATTATGTACGGCGAGGGTATTTCCAAGGTCGGCGAGCTGATTGATCTCGGCGTCAAGGCCGGCATTGTCGAAAAGGCCGGCGCGTGGTTTTCGTACAACGGCGACAAGCTCGGACAGGGCAGGGAAAATGCCAAGCAGGTGCTGCGGGAGAACCCGGCATTGGCAGACGAAATTGAGCGCAAAATCCGTGCCGACGCGGGACATCTGACGTCAGAGCTTATCGGCGACGACGAGGGCAGCAGCGAAACGGTTGACCCGGTAACGGGCGAAGTGTCGTAATGTAAATGCGGTGAGATGGCAATGTGCCGTAACGCAAGAGCGTGTTGCGGTGTTGTGATGCGAAAAGAACGGGCGCCGGGGTGAAATCCGGCGCCTGTTTGGTATTGTGCGAGCCGCGGCGCAGTGGCGGTGTTTTTGTTTTTATCTCGTGCGGCGGGAGCGGGCGACAGGCAACAGAAAAGCATCGTCGTTGGCGGCGCGGCGGGCTGCTGCGCCTTTGATTGCGGTATTGCCGCCGGTGCTGGTGTTGATTGGGATATTGCCGCCGGTGTTGGCGTTGATTGCGATATTGCCGCCGGTATTATTGCCATTGGCACTGTTTCCGGCGTTGGCGAATTCGCGTCTGTTTTCATTTTCCGGCTGCCGTTTTATGAGTTCCGCGATGCGGGAAACGGCGGTCGAGGCCATTTCAATTTCGTTTTTGTAAGGTGCGTAAATCCGGTTGTCGCAGCGGTATTGGATGCTTTGGCGGATGCGGGTCAGCTGTTTGTTGACGGAAATCAGTTCAAAATCGGTCAGCGGACGGGTTTCTTCGCGTTCAATCGCGGCGCGGACATCCAGTTCGTGCGGGCGGCGGGAATCATACAGCACTTCATTGGCGCGGTTGATGACCATCAGGTCGACGTCCCGGCTGTTTTGCCGTTGGAAAGCGTCAATCCTGCCAATCATATCGGGCAGCATTTTAACGACGCGGGAAAAGTATTCGTCCGATACCAGCCGCGGATAAAGCTCCTTGTTCTGAAAAATAATCTTATCATAAAGGTCGGCGCTGCGGTAGACGCTGCTCAGGTAAGCAATGTCGGGATTGACAGACATATAAACGGCGCAGGGTTTGTAGCCGCTGGCAATGGCCTTGGCGGCGTTGTCCTTGAACTCGCTGCCGGCGCCCATGGAACCGATGGACAAGATGGAGCGTTCGCCCCGAAGCAATGAGAGGTCTAAAATCCGGCGCACATAGTCAATTGTGATGCCGGCAAACTTTTCGCATTCGTCGAGGTGTCCGTTTTTGAGGTGGTTGAACAGGTTTGGAAACAAATCGCGGTGCTGGTCTTTGTCGATAATGTTAAACGGCAGGCAGTCTTCTTCGCGGCCGAAACGGTCGATAAGCTTTTGCGCCATAAACGATTTGCCGGCGCCGGGGTAACCCCAATAGACGACAAAGCGGCGCGTCTGCGGCGAGCGGGAGTCGGCGTTACTTTCCTGAAACTGCGATACGGCGCGGTCGTAGTTTGCCTGCGTTTGCGCGGTTTCGGCGGCAATGATGCTTTGCACTTCCGCTTCGGTAAAAGGCGTGCTCGGCTCAAGGTTCAAACTGCCGAGATATTCCAAAAGGCTGTCGGTTTGCGCCAGAAGTTCGTTTTTTATATTGTTTAACATTTTGTTTTTAACCTGTTGTTTTATTGTTATTTATATCCTAATTCCTGCAGTTTTCTGATGGTTTCCTCGGCGGAAGTGTGAAGAATGCCGATGCCGCCCATTTGTTCCCAGCGGGCGATGTTGGCGGGCAAATCGTCGATGAGGATGTCCTGCCGGGCGCCGAAGTTCTGCTTGTCTTTGCTCAGGCAGCAGATGACGCCGTCCTCCTTGCCGTAGTGCTTTTTGAGCCAGAGGCGCTTTTCCTTTTCCGCTTTGTCGTAGCCGTATGCGGGCAGCCCGGTCAGGATACAGAAGCCGAAACGGCTGAGGTAGCCGACGAGCTTGTCGGCGCCGCCGGTTTTGGGCAGGTCGTACCAGTAGTCTTTGGCGGCGAGGACTTTTTCCCACAGCTCGGGGCGGGGAATAGCGTGCGGCGGCATACCGAAGCGGCGCTCAAATTCGCCGTTAAAGTCTGTCAAAACGCCGTCCATATCGCAAAAAATCATCGTTTCAAAGCTCCGTTGCCGTTAAAGGTTTGCCTAAAATTCCATACGGAAGGAAACTTATACGATATTTGCGGGAAAAACAAAGGTTTTGTGCGGATTTTTCGATAATAAAATATTACGGAATGTTACACGGGGAAAAGGCGGGGAGGAGGGCAAGGAAAACTCTTGATTGGGGGCGGATGTGCGGCAGTTGGTTTTAATAGGACGGGGAGGGGCAGCGTGGGCTGGGTGGTAAATGGGGAGAGGATGAGGGGAACGAGGTTGGGGCGGCACCGCGGGCAACGAGAGGAGATGGGGCGGAGATAGGGGGTGATGAGAGGCGGAAGAGGCGGCAGCGCCACGGGCAATGAGGCGGGAGGGGAGAGTGGGGCATAAAAAAAGCGGTTGTTCCGGAAGGAACAGCCGCTTTGAGATTAGAAGAAACTTTTTCATATCAGCTTTATGCAAATTTTTTAAGCTCGGCGAGAATCTTGTCGGCGTTGGGCAATTTTGAGATTTCAGCCTTAACATTTTTGCACAGAGGGTGGTGTCTGGCGTATTCCAGCACTACCTCCGGAGCGTTTGGCAGCTCAAATATCATATCTTGGTAATCATCGCTGACCCTTCCGCCATGCATGACGTATTCCAAGATAATTTCCTTCGCATTGGGCAGTGCATACATTAGATCCTGGATTTCATCGTTAATCCATTTGTTATGTTTGACGTATTCCAAGAAAATTTCCTCCGCATTGAGAAAATCGAAGATTTCATTTTGAACTTTGTCGCAAATCCATCCGCCATGTTTGGCGTATTCCAGAAGAATTTCCACTGCATTACCAAAATTGAGGATTTCATTTTGAACTTCGTCGCAAATCCATCTGCCATGTTTGGCATATTCCAAGAAAACCTCCTCTGCATTATTCAGATGAGCTATTTTTTTCTGGATTTCGGTGCTGAACGAGCAGCCGTGTTTGGCATATTCCAGAAAAATTTCCTCCGCGTTATTCAGCTGAGTTATTTTTTTCTCAAGTTCTGTGAAGAATGTGGGAATTCGGCCTTGTTTTGCCTGTTCTAGAACAATTTTCTCCGCAGTCGGAAATTCACAACTCTTTGCCAGAGCTTGACCGCAGATAAATCCGCCGTGTTTGGCATATTCCAGGAAAATCTCCTCCGCGTTAGGCAAGCGAAATATTTCATCCTGAAACCAATAAACGAACGTTATGCCCTGTTTGGCTAATTCCAGAACAATCTCTTCTATGTTAGGCAATTTATAGACCTTATCCCACATGTTGTCACAGAATTCATAGCACATCTTGGCATCGAGTTTACCACCGTGTCTGAGGTATTCCAGAAGAACATCCATCGCATTAGGCAGGTTGAACAGTCTGATTTTGCAGTCATCGGGGATTTCCGCTCCCTGTTTGACCAGACTTAAGATGATTTCACCGGCGTTGGGTTGAGAAAAAGTTTCTTTTGTAATTTTTTTTGTTTCCATAATTATTTGTTTTTTATAGTTTGACATAATTTTTATTTTATTGAGAGGAGGATAGCATATTTTTTTGACAAATGCAGGTTTTTTTGTCTTTTTTTGGTAATATAGAAAGAGGGCGAATGTTGTGGAGATATATAGGAGCGGAATGGCGCATATCTGTCGGGTGAGAGGGAGGGCAGTACAGGTGGCTGCGGGGCGGCGGCGAGGTTGAAGCTGTGGGGCGGGGAGAGAGGGAGAAACGGGATAGGGGAAAGGCGAAAAGGGAGCGCAGAGCAAAAAAAGACCGCCAACAGGAGGTTGACGGTCTTTTTGCATATCAATGCTTTATGCTGTTGCGGTTTAGGCGGCGGGTTTATCCGCGATATACGGAAACAGCGGGTCGCCGACCGTGGTTTGGTTGCCGGAGGCGAGCAGCTGCGGTTTGAAGTCCGCAAGCGACGGTTTCTCGCCGATGCCCAGCGACGCGAGAATTTTTTGCGAAACGTCCGGCATAAACGGATATACCGCCGCGGCAATCAGGCGCAGGGCGTCGAGCGTGGTGTAAATCACCGCTTCGTAGCGTTCCTTTTTGCTCTCGTCTTTGGCCAGAACCCACGGTTCGTTGGCGGCGAAATAGGCATTGACCGCGTCGCCGGCCTTGAGGATTTCGTTGCTTAATTCGGACACGAGTTCCAGCGAGCTTTCGCCGTATTGGTAAATCCGCGCGAAAGTACCGGCGATGTTGTCCAAAAGCGCTTTGTCTTCCGCGTTCAGCGAGGCGGCGGACGGGACTTTGCCGCCGAGGTTTTTGGCTATCATTTTCAGAACGCGCATTTGCAGGTTGCCGATGTTGTTGGCGAGCAGTTTGTACCCCTGTTTCAAAAGGTCGACGCTTATCTGCGAATCGCCGGTCAGGGACATCGCGTTGCAGAGGTAGAAACGCAACGGCTCAATGCCCATCAAATCCATAACCTCATACGGGTCGACAACGTTGCCCAGAGATTTGGACATCTTAATCCCGCCTTCGCCGAGCCAGTAGCCGTGCACAATCAGGTGTTCCGGCGGCTGGATGCCCAGAGCTTTGAGCATAATCGGCCAGTAGACGGCGTGAGTCTTTAAGATGTCTTTGGCGAGCAGGTGGGTGCAGTGCGGCCAGAGTTCGTTGAAACGGGCGTTTTTGCTTTCGTCCGGAGACCAGCCGAGGCTTGAGATATAGTTAATCAGCGCGTCAAACCAGATGTAGGTTACGAAATCATGGTCAAACGGCAGTTCGACGCCGAGCCAGACGCGGCTCTTGGGACGGGAAATGCACAAATCGTCCAGCGGTTCGGACAACATTCCCAGCACTTCTTTGGCAAAGCGTCTGGGCTTTATCCAGTCCGGATGGGCGTTGATGTAATCAATCAGCCATTGGCGGTCCTGCTCGAGCGGGAAGAAATAGTTTTCTTCGGTAATCAGCTTCGGCGCCTTCTGGTGGTCGGGGCAGAAACCGCGCTCATCCAGGTCGGAGGGCTTTTTGAACTGTTCGCAGCCTTCGCAATACAGGCCTTCGTACGACTTTTTACGGATAAGCCCCTTGTTGTAGATATAGTTCAGCGCTTCGGTTACGACGGCCTTATGTTCGTCGGAAGAAGTGCGGACGAAGTGGTCGTAATCAATATCCATCTTGTCAAACAGGTTGCGGAAGTTGTCGCTGCGCATTTTGAGGAATTCCGGCAGGGGAAGCCCGCTTTCCTGACAGCTCGTCTGGTTTTTCTGCCCGTGTTCGTCGGTGCCGGTGGTATAGAAGATGCCAGCGCCGCGCATTTGCTCAAACTTTTTCAGGACGTCGCCGAGAATCGTGGTGTAGGCGTGGCCGATGTGCGGCGAACCGTTGATGTAATAAATCGGAGTGGTGAAATATTTTTGCATCGTAACTTCCTTTGCGTGGTTAATAAAAAAGACGGGTTGCCCCGCCTGATATAAACTTGTCTGACAACGCCGACGGGAGCGTTATTTTTGCTAAAAACGCCTTGCCATTCGCATCATCATGTCAATTTTGTTTCTCATAGGGAGCAATATAGCGCGGGGATTTTATTTTGCAAGAATTTTTTGACGGGGACGGCGGGGAATTGGCGCGGGAGGGTGTGGGCGAGGCGGGCGCGTTTTTTTTTGTGGCGTGTATGGAACGGTTTGGGGAGGAGCGTGGAGAGGGCTGCGGCGGGTTGAGGACGGGAGAGAAAGCGGGCGAGGTACGGCGTCGGGTTCTGCTGGCTTAATCCAGCGGGCAGGAAGCGCGGGCGGCTTCCAGTACGGCACGGGCAGCGGCGGCGTTGGTGAATTTCTCGAGCGTTATGCGCCGGGCTTTGGCGGCGAGGGCAAGGCGTTCATCTTCGTGCACGAGGTAATATTCCAGCAGGCGGGCAAGCTCTTCCTTGTTCTTATACATCGGCACGGCGTCGCCGTAAGCGGTTTCAATCTCGGGCATATAGTCGGAAATGACCAGCGCGCCGGCGGCGGTGGCGTCATATATGCGGTTGTTGACGAAACCGAAATCTTTCATATCCGGGCGGTGGTCGTTTAAGACAATCTTCGCCGAGCTGTAATAACGGTTCAGTTCGGTGTTGGCGATATACGGCGCCTTGTACATTTCCGGCGGAACAATCCCCTGCCAGTTATAACCGTAGACGGCGACGGTGAAGCCCGCTTCCAGCGCATAACAAAGGCTGGTGCGGTCGTGCCAGTTGGAACCGACGAAAAGGATATCCGAGGCCAGCGCCGGGTCGGGGTCGGGATAAAATTTTTCCGGGTTGGTGAACTGCGGCACATAAACGGCTTTGATGCCGGCGCGGTTCAGTTCCGCGGCGTAGGCGGGCGAGGCGACGGCGATGACGTCAAAGTTCTGCCAGTCGTCGTCAAGGTTGGCATCGGCGGGCTGCGGGGGGCGGCGGTTCAGTGCGGATTTGGAAAGGGGGCGGGGAGCTGGGGCTGCTGCGGCTGAGGTTGAGGTTGAGGTTGAGGGAGGAACCGGGGCGGCGTTGCGGGCAGCGGCGGAGGAGGAATGGGCGCCGATTGTGCCGGAGGCCGGGGCGGAGGCTGTGTCGGTGGTCGGGGCAGAGAGTGTGCGCGGGGCAGGGACGGCGGTGTAGGCCATCGGGTAATACGCGTACAGCACATTGCAGCCGGGCGGGAATGGCGGGATAAAATCGGTATAGCCGCGCATATAGAGGTTCAACGCCGGTTCGGGAGAATGCGGGCGGTGATATTCGCCGCGGTAATCTGTGTCTGTTGTTGCGCCGAGAGTTTGGAATCCGGCGGCAAAATCTTCTCCTATCCAGTAGTCGCCGACATTGGTTTCGCCACGGTTGGCGGTGGATTTGACGACGACGGACGGCAGCGCCCCGGATTGTGAGGAGATATGGGGGGAAGAGGAGGGCTGCGAGAGGGCGGCGGTATCGGAGGCGGCGGGTGAAGATGCGGCGGCCGGATGTGCGGGGGAAACGAGGGCGCAGAAAAGGAGCAGACGGAGCGCGGCGCGGGGCAGCGTCAGGGCGTGTGGAAAAGGCGCGGTGCGGTGCGACGGCCGGGGGCAAGGCAGCGCCAGGGGACGGGGGGAAAGCATGGCGCGCAGCAAAGATAAAAAGGGGCGTTTAACCATAGTCTGGCCTTTCAAAACAAAGAGTTCTTTTTGTTTTCCTGCGCAAGACGGGCTTTCAGGTCCTCGGCGCGCAGTTTGATATTGGCGGGGAGCGGCTGTTTTAGGGCTTTAGCGAGCTGGCGGCGGGCGATGGCGTTTGCGCCGACGGCGGCGTTATATTCGGCGGCGAAATAATCGGCGACCGCGGTCTTCCCCAGCCCGGCATATACCTGTCCGAGATAGTGCCACGCCGACGGCCAGGCGCGGCTGCGGTTGGCCTGTTCCAGCAGCGGTATCAGGCTTTGCAGCTCCGCGCGCGAGGGAGAGGCGGCGAGCACGGCTTCGGCATAGGCGAGTTTGAACTGGTCGGACGACGGTTTCAAATCCAGCGCGCGGCGATAGGCTTTAACGGCGTCGCGGGGTTTGCCGCTTTCAAAGAACGTCTGTGCTTTCAGCTCCCAGAAATACGGGTTTTCGGGTTCGGCGGCAAGTAGCCGGTTCAGATATTTTTTGGCGGCGTTGAGGTTTTTCTGCCGCATGTAATAGACGGCGTGGGCAATGTCCGCGGCGACGGACGTATCGTTCAGCGGATAGCGGCGGATGACCTGCGGCAGCGGGGCGAGATAGGCGAACAGCTTGGCCTGTATGCGCTTCAGGCGCGCATCCATTTCGGCTTCGGAGGCGGCGGGGGGCTCTTTTTGCAGCTTTTCGTTAAAAAAGGCGACGCGCTCGGCGGTTACCGGGTGGGTGCGGAAATAGGGATTTTCCTCAATGCCCCGGAGGCGGTTGGAGGACTGGATTTTCTGCATGAAATCCTTTAACCCGCGGACGGACTTGTTGTTCTGGTGGAGGAGGGAAACCGCGGTTTCGTCGGCGGCGCGCTCCTCGCTGACCTGATAGGCGGTCATCGCGTTGATGGCGGAACTCTGGGTGCCGAGCACGACGGCAATCGCGGCGTCGCCCCGCCCGCTGGCGGCTGCGGCTCCGGCGGCGGCAATCAGCGAGGCGAGCGTGGCTTTTTGCAAATCCTGCATTTTGATTTTCAGCCGCAGGATGTGGCCGCCCAGAATGTGCCCGGTTTCGTGGGCGAGCACGCCTTCGATTTCGTTGCTGTTTTTGGCTTTGAGCAGGGTGCCGGTGTGGACGAACATGTGGTTCTGGTCGCCGACGAACGCGTTGAGGCTGTCGTCTTTGACGATATGCACATAGTCGCGGTTCAGCGGCAGGCTGGCGGCGCGGAATATCGGCGTCAGCAGGTCATAAAGCCAGCTTTCCGCCTCTTCGTCGGAAATCAGGCTGACGGCGGCGGCGGGCAGAGCCAGGCACAGAAATATCAGGGTAAGCAACAGGCGGCGCATCTCGGTTCTCCATATTGAGGGTATCGTAATATATAGTTTGCGGCATGTCAAACGGAAAGGGGGAGATGTTCGCAGGGGGCGTGTGGGGCGGGGGAGAGAAGGGGGAGGACGGAGAGGGG
>OHBV01000011.1_pt1 | contig 167619 bp, 144 predicted proteins | sample 1577451 | NCBI WGS metagenome assembly OHBV01 (sample SAMEA3879605, study PRJEB24766) | human gut metagenome | biome: human-associated habitat; feature: feces | place: USA | collected 1985/1987 | reverse complement strand
GGTTACTGCTAAATCGGTATCCTGTCGGATACCAGCCGATATTGACGCCTTAAGTAAACAGCATTGGGACGCACGGTCTGTGCGTCCGATAATCAGTTGGGGGTCCATGCAGGTCGGCGGACGCACAGACCGTGCGTCCCTACGTTTGTGGGTTTTACTATGCCGGCGAGGCTTAAATCGCGAGCTGCGGGAAGCGGCGGCGTACGTATTGGGCCACTATTTCGGCGATTGCTTCGGTAGGGAGCAGCGAGGTGTCGAAACACAGGTCGTAGGAAGCGGCGTCGCCCCAATGCTTGTCGGTGTAGAAGTTATAATAAGCAGCGCGCAGTTTGTTGGTTTGCCGGCGGAGCTTGTCGGCCTTGGCGCGTGATGAAATGTCGCTGCGTGCCATGATGCGGTCGTTGCAGCATTCGGCGGGGGCATGGACGAAGATGTTGACGGTGAACGGATTGTCGCGAAGCACGTAGTCGGCCGAACGCCCGACGATGACACAAGGGCCGGCGGCGGCGAGCTGGCGGATTACCTCCGACTGTGTCTCGTAGATGGAGTCGCCGGATATGGAGGTGGGGTTCTGATACCATGACATGCTGTTGAAACCCATTGAGAATGAGATTGCTGAGCTGATGAATCGCGGGAAGCGTTCGTCGTTGTTTTCCACGAATTCCTGCGACAGGCCGGCATCGGAGGCGGCATGGCTGAGCAGTTCCTTGTCGTAGTATTTTATGCCGAGCAGGTCGGCTATCTTGCGTCCGAGTTCGCGTCCGCCGCTTCCGAACTGACGTCCGACGGTGATTACCAGATGGTTGGCGTGGGGCGTATCCTTTTCAACTTGATTGTCGCTCATGGTATCCTTCAGTTTTTTGCAACGAATTTAGGTAAAAAATATAATTATGTCAAGTTGTCGGCGAAAAATTTATCCGGATTTATTTAACTTTGCACTATCAGATGACTTTAAGCAATTACTTATGAAGCGTATAGCCATATTTGCGTCGGGCAACGGCTCGAATGCGGAAAATATAATACGGTATTTTAATTCCCGCAATCTCGGGTGGGAGGTGGCGGTTGTGGTGTGCAACAGGCCTGATGCTTTTGTGCTCAAGCGTGCCGAGGCTCTCGGGGTGCCTGCCGTGGTTATGCCCAAGGCGGCAATCGGCAACCGGGAGGAGCTGCTCGGGGTAATGGACCGCTATGGCGTAGATGCTGTTGTGCTTGCCGGGTTTCTGTTGATGATACCGACGTTTCTGATAGCCCGTTATCCGGAGCGTATCATCAATATCCACCCGTCGCTTCTGCCTAAATATGGCGGTAAAGGTATGTACGGACGCCATGTTCACGAGGCTGTCGTGGCTGCGGGCGAGCGCGAGAGCGGCATCACCATACATCTTGTCAACGAGGAATGTGACGGAGGAAAGGTATTGTTCCGTGCTACGACGGAGGTGTCGCCCGACGACACTCCCGCGGATGTCGAGGCAAAAATCCATTTGCTCGAACGCCGCTATTATCCGGCTGTAGTAGCCGCGACGCTGGCGGAACGGAGTCTTGGGGGATTGCTTGACGGGGACTGATTGATGGCGTGCGCTACGGGGGCGAGACGCCCCCGCCCCTGTATTTGGCTTGTTGTCTTCGGGCGGTGGTGAATTTTTGGTGAATTTTTGTGCTTTTTTGAGAAATATATGGGGAGAAAGTTGGTGGAATGGAAAAAAAGTTGTAATTTTGTGCCGGGTAAGTCCTATACGGCATGCTCCCCCTGAACTCCGCCAGGTCTTGATCGAAGCAACGGTAGGGTGGTTGTAGCGGCGCGATGTAGATAGCTTGCCCATTTTTTTTGACCATAACTCAACGGCCCGGGAAACTTCCCGGGCCGTTGAGTTATGGCAATTAGCAATTAGCAATGAGGAATGAGGAATTAGTAATTGGCAATTATAAAAATTGCTCATTGCTAATTACTAATTACTCATTGCTCATGGGTGTGGGTGATTATTCCGCTTACGCGTCATCACTTGGCTTTTTTTGTTTTGGATGGTGGGGATGGGAGAGGGGCGGGATTATTCTATTGGTTGGGGAGGGTATGGTCGGTCGGGGTGCCGGAATGGGTGTCGGTGGTGGTGCGGGTGGAGGGGAGTGCGGCGGTGCGTTTGTTGTAGGCGCGGATGCCGACGCTCTCGAAGAATGAGGTTACCGCAAAGATTATCATCGAGATGCCTGTAAGGAGTACGACGGTGGTCTGGCTTTCGGGGCGACGGAGGGCGGGGAGGAAGAAGAGGACACAGGCGATAGCTATGAGGGCTGCGGGAAAGATGTAGGTCCACAGGTCGAATGCGACGGGACGCAGGCCGCGTGCCATCATGTAAAGATGGTAGATGCCTCCGATGAATATGAAAATTGCGAAGATGTAGATGAGCGGCGTGCGGAAGGTTTCGGGAGTGAAGCACATCATCGCGCCGAGCACTACGGCGGCGATTGAGACGGTCCATCCGGCAAAACGTGCCCAAACCGACTGCGTGGGACGGTCGCGGCGGTCTTTTTCGTCGTATTTATCTTTTTTACCCTCGGAGAGGAGGAGTGAGAATATGTTGATGACGCCCGGAATGATGAAAGCGATGCCGGTGAAGAATACCAGGGCATGGAGGAAGTCGGGACGGCGGCATGCGGCGATGAAGAGTATGCCTATGCCGAGAATGATGAGGTTGATTATTGTAAATCCGCTTTGTTTCATGATTGTCGGGGTTTTAATAGTTGAAATTTATGGGGTCGGACGGGGTGGTAAGGTCTTTAAGGTCATTAGGGTCTTTAAGGACACTAACGACTTTGGGGACTTTGGGGGCGCCTTTGTGATTTTTAACGCGCGTGGAGCGTTTAGGTTCAATTCATAATTCACAATTCATAATTCATAATTATTGCTACGCGAGGTCGGCGGCTTTTATTTTCATTACTCATTACTCATTACTCATTGCTCATTACTCATTGCTCATTGCTCATTACTCATTGCTAATTGCTAATTATGAGAGCGCTATTGTGGGGTCATTTCGCCGCAGATGGGGGTTGCCATTTCTTTGGATACGATTTTGGGGTCGTAGGATTTGGCGAGGAGGTGCATCAGTTTGGTTATGGCGGCTTCGGAGGTTATGTCGTAGCCGGATATGGCGCCCGCGGCAAGGAGGTGGTTGCCGGAATAGTAACGTTTGATGTGGACGCCTCCGGCCACGCATTGGGTGACGTTGACGATGATTTTGCCGCGGTCGACGGCTGCGCGTATGGCGTCGTAGAACCATTGCGTCGTGGGGGCGTTGCCTGCGCCGTAGGTGCGGAGCACGATTGCCTTGATGCCGGGGGTGGCGAGCTGATGGCGCAGCGAGGAGTCGGAGATGCCGGGGAAGAGGTCGATGAACATCACGGATGTGTCCATTGCGGTGTGCACTTCGAGGGGGCGGCGTTCGGCAGGCCGACGGAGCACGTCGTGGTTGTAGTTTATGCCGAGGCCAATCTGGGCGAGAGGCGGATAGTTGTAGCTCTTGAAGGCGTTGAAGTTGTCGGCGCTCTTTTTGGTGGCACGGTTGCCTCGCCAGAGGTAGTTCTCGAACAGGATGGCGACTTCGCGTATCATGGGGCCGTTGTCGACGGGGTCGATGGCGGCGGCAATCTGCAGGGCGGTGATGAGGTTTTCCTCGCCGTCGGTGCGCACCTCGCCGATGGGGAGCTGCGAGCCGGTGATGATGACCGGTTTGTCGAGGTTGCGGAGCATGAAGGAGAGAGCCGACGCGGTGTAGGCCATCGTGTCGGTGCCGTGGAGCACGACGAAGCCGTCGAACTCGTTGTAATGCTTCTCGATCTGCGAGGCGATGTCGGCCCAGTTGGAGGGCTTCATGTCGGACGAGTCGATGGGCGGGTCGAACTGTATATGCTCAATGAAGTAGTCGAGCATCTTAATCTTCGGTACGTTGTCGATGAGATGATTGAAATCGAACGGGCGCAACGATTTTGTCGCGGCGTCTTCAATCATGCCGATAGTGCCGCCTGTGTAGAGGATTAAAATGCGTGGCTTCATGAATAATTTTGAATTTTGGATTTTGAAAGGTTAATCGGGATTAATCGGGATTAATCTTGATTTAACGAGATAATCAGGGAGGGTAGGACGAGTCGGACAGGTCAGACAGGTCAGACAGGTCGGAGGGGTCGGATACGCGGTTAAAAACCGCGTATCCGACCTTTGGTCAGCAGATTTTAGAGCCGGGGGCGAGGGTGTCGGCGGGCGAGATTACTGTCAGGGTGCCGTCGGGATTCTCGGCTGAGAGTATCATGCCTTGGGATTCTACCCCCTTGAGCTTGCGCGGGGGGAAGTTGGCTATGAAGCATACCTGCTTGCCTACGAGGTCCTCGGGCTTGTAGTATTTGGCTATGCCTGAGACGATGGTACGGGTGCCCATGCCGTCGTCGATTAGGAAGCGTAGGAGCTTGTCGGCTTTGGGCACGGCCTGACATTCGAGCACTTTGCCTACGCGGATGTCGAGCTTGAGGAATGTGTCGAAGTCGACGGGTGCGGCCTGCGGTTCGGGCTGCCATGCCTTGAGCTTGTTCTGCTCCTTGATGGCTGCGAGGCGGTCGAGCTGCGCCTGGATGACGTCGTCCTCGATTTTCTCGAAGAGGAGTTCGGGCTGCTGGAGCTGTGCGCCGGCGGGAACGAGGTCGAAGCAGCCGAGCATGTCCCATGAAATCTTGTCGCCGTTGAGCATTCGGAGAAGTTTCTCGCTCATGAATGGGAGGAACGGCTCGAAAGCGATGGCTATGTTGGCGCAGATCTGAATGGCTACGTTGAGTATGGTCTTGACGCGTTGGGGGTCGGTCTTGGCCACTTTCCACGGTTCGGTCTCCTGGAGGTAGCGGTTGCCGATACGGGCGATGTTCATCGCCTCCTTGAGTGCCTCGCGGAAGTGGAAGGTGTCGAGGGCGGCGGTAAGTGCTTCAACCGACTGACGGATTTCGGCTATGGCGGCGCTGTCGACGTCGGCAAGCTCGCCGGGCTGCGGAACGATGCCTTCGAAGTATTTGAAAGTGAGCACCATCGCGCGGTTGACGAAGTTGCCGAGGATAGCGACGAGCTCAGAGTTGTTGCGGGCCTGGAAGTCGCGCCAGGTGAAGTCGTTGTCCTTGGTCTCGGGGGCGTTGGCCGTGAGGACGTAGCGGAGTACATCCTGCTTGCCGGGGAAGTCGCGGAGGTATTCGTGGAGCCAGATGGCCCAGTTGCGCGAGGTGGATATCTTGTCGCCCTCGAGGTTGAGGAACTCGTTGGCGGGAACGTTGTCGGGAAGCTGGAAGTTGTCGCCGTAGGCCATCATCATTGCGGGGAACACGATGCAGTGGAACACGATGTTGTCCTTGCCGATGAAGTTGATGATGCGGGTGTCGGAATCCTTCCACCATTTTTCCCACGAGTCGGGGAGGAGCTCTATGGTGTTGGAGATGTAGCCGATGGGAGCATCGAACCACACGTAGAGCACCTTGCCGTCGGCACCTTCGACGGGCACGGGCACGCCCCAGTCGAGGTCGCGGCTGACGGCGCGGGGCTGGAGGCCGAGGTCGAGCCATGACTTGCACTGGCCGTAGACGTTGGTCTTCCACTCCTTGTGGCCGTCGAGAATCCATTTTTCGAGGGCCGACTGCCAGCGGTCGAGGGGAAGGTACCAGTGCTTGGTCTCGCGGAGCACGGGAGTATTGCCTGTGATGGCGCTTTTGGGGTTGATGAGGTCGGTGGCGTTGAGCGATGTGCCGCACTTCTCGCACTGGTCGCCATAGGCGCCCTGGGCGTGGCAGTGGGGGCATTCGCCTGTGACGTAGCGGTCGGCGAGGAACTGGTTGGCCTTCTCGTCGAAGAGCTGCATCGATGTCTTCTCGACAAACTGCCCGTTCTCATAGAGGCGGCGGAAGAATTCCGAGGCCGTACGGGAGTGAATGTCGGAAGTGGTGCGTGAATATATGTCGAAGGATATGCCGAGTTCGGCGAACGAGTCCTTGATGATTTTATGGTAACGGTCGACGATATCCTGAGGGGTGACACCTTCGGCCTTGGCCTTGATGGTGATGGGCACACCGTGCTCGTCGCTGCCGCCTATCATGATGACTTCCTGACCTTTGAGACGCAGGTAGCGGGCGTAGATGTCGGCGGGGACGTAGACACCGGCGAGGTGGCCGATGTGGACGGGACCGTTGGCGTAGGGGAGAGCGGTGGTGATGAGGGTGCGTTTGAAATTTTTCATATTCAGGATATAATGGATATTATTTTTTAGACTATCCGCAAAGGTATAAAAAATTTCAGTGAAGTGTATGATTTTGACGCATTTTTAGGCGTCGGTACGGGTAATTTTGCGGAAAATGAAATTACCGGAGATTATGAAATATAACAGCAAGGAGATGAAAGATAACAGCAAAGGGATGACAGTATGGCCGCTTCCGATTGAGGGCGAGGTGAGTGATACGAGGGTTACAGTGCTCAGATGCAGCAATCTGCGCCGTAACCGCCGCGGAAAATATCTTGTGGCGGCGGGACGTCCGGTCCGGAACGCGAAACTCACGACGCTGCCGCTGCTCACGCTGCACGGCGGCACGGAGGGGCGGATATGCATTGTCAGGGAGGGGAACAGGCTCAGGACAGTGTATCTTGACAGCGACAAGGCGGGGTATGACATCGGGGGAGTGACCGGAACGGTCAGGTGTGCCGTCGCGGTAAGCACAAAAAGCGTGGTCGTGATGACCGATGACGACAGGTATATGCTCGTGCAGGGCGCCGACGGGCGATGGAGCGTGCGCCGCGAGGCAGGATACCCGGTGCTGCGTTTCGAGGCGGCCGACGTGATGCGCCTGAGTGCCGACGCCGAGGAGCGTGAGCTGACGGGAACATACGACACGCGCTCCACAACGCTGTGCGACGCCGACGCCGACCGGCTGAGCAAGGACCTGCAGCGCTGCTACGCCGAGCTTGCCGACAAGACCACGCGCGGCGGAATGGAGCTGCAGCCGGTCCTTGCACGCTATCGCCTGGAGGGGAGCGGGGGTGAGGTGCTGTACCGTTCGCCGGTCGTGGCCGTAGGAGCGCCGTCGGGGGTGCAGGGCGTCGACGAGCTACGATGCATGCTTAGCGACGACCGCCGGCAACGAGGACGCCTGAGGGTGAGCGCCGATGTGTACAAGCTGCGTCTGCGTCAGGTGTCGGAGAGCGATATCGAGCCCGGGAGGGTGAAACGCTTAGTGGTGGAGACGTCGCTGCCGGTGCACCCGGCTGACGGCGGTGTGACGGCGGCGAACGCTCTTGAACGGTCGGGCACCAACGGCGTGGCGTTGCGCTGCTTCGTGCCCGGCGCATCTGTGACCATGGTGCCTGCCCGCGGATATATGGCGCAACGGCTCCGCGGACTGGCCATGAAAGGCGACGCGGCGTTTCGCGAGGCCGCCGTGGTGCACAATCCCTTCGACAGCGGGTCGGCGCTTGACATCGAGGTGAGGGTGATGCGGCGCGGCGTGCAGGGTGTGGATGGTGAGAATGCGGCCGTGGCGGCGGTGCTGGCGCGGAAAGCCGATGCCATGGACCGGAGGGTGGCGCTGTGCATGGTACCTAACCGGTTTACGGCCGAAAGCGGGTGCGTGGCGGGCGACAATGCCGTGTGGGGCGGCATTACGGCCAAGGGGTTCAGGGGTTACCGTGCGGAAGAGCTTGTATCGGAGGTCACGCCTGAGACGGAGACGCATCAGTGGCGTTGCGTTGTGGTGACGGAGATGGCGTCGGGGGTGAAGCGTGTGGCTACGTCGTGGGGCACGCAGGGCGCCCCGCTGCGGTTCTCGCCGGCGCTGTGCAGTCCGCGCCCCGACGCGGTGAAGATGACGATACTGCTCGAGCGGGACGGCGCGGTGTACAAGGGGGAGTTTCCGCTGTCGCCCGACGAGAGCCGCCGCGCGGCATATTATTTCAGTCCCGACTGCCGCGGCATAGAACTTGCGGCTACCGACGAGGCGTTCGCCTACGTGGCCGACGGTGTGGAGAGCGAGACGATGCCGTCGGCGCTTATCGTGGCAGGGCGCGGCAATCCCGCCGACGGTGTCGCGGTAGCGGAGGCAGGTTGCGGCAATGTGACGGCGATGCTGGCGGTCGACCGCCGCGGGAGCGCGTGGGAGTTCGGCCACCGTCGCATATATGCGATGACCGATGACGGTATATTCCTGCTCAGTATCGGCGCGGGAATATCCTCGCTGCGGTGCGACCGCCTCGACCGCCGGTGCGTGACGAACCGCGGGGCTGTTGCAGAAACCGACGACGACAAGTATCCCGCCGTATGCATCGCGTCGGGCGACCTGATAGGGCTGAGCCGTGGCAATATCACTACGCTTGAGGCGGGAATCGCCGACATCGCGGCCGGTTGGGACAGGCGCGACAGGGAGTTATGGCTCGCCGGCGCCGACGGGCGCATACGCATAAAGGACAGCCTTGACGGCGGCTGGCGCGAGGCCGGCGGACTGAGTGCGACGGGATTCCACGACAGCGGGCGCGGGTTGCTCGTCGACAGTGACCTCGGCATCAGGGACACGGCTGCGGGGGCATCGGAGATGGTGGAGTTCGCCTACCGGCTGAGATGCGACATGCCGGCTCTCGAATGGTATCGGGCCGGCATGAGGGTGTACAGGGCGGGAGCCGAGTTGCGTTCGCGCAATATCAACGGGGCGATGCGCGTGGTATCGCGCACGATAGCGGATGAGGCGCGGGCGGAAAGTGCGATAGAGTTCCGCGGGGTGGTCAACAGTCCGCTGCTTATAGGGGCGTGCGCGATGCGCGACGCGGTGGTCGAGGTGGAAATCTCCGGAGAGATGGCTGCGGGGAGCCGGGTGGAGAGGGTGGTTCTGAATTTTGAATTTTGAATGTTGAATGTTGAAGGTTGAATTTTGAATGGGTGGACGGGTCAGGCCGGTCGGACATGTCGGACAGGTCTGACCTATTCTTGTGTCGTTGGCGGGTCAGATGAGGCGGATGCCTGCGGCGGCGAGCTCTTCCACCTGGTCGTCGGGCCAGATTGAGGCCTGAACTTCGCCTATGTGGGCTTTCTGGAGGATGAACATGCACAGGCGGCTCTGGCCTATGCCTCCGCCGATGGAGAGGGGAAGCTTGCCGTCGAGGAGCGCTTTGTGGAATTTGAGCCCGGCACGTTCGGGGCAGCCGGCTTTTTCGAGCTGGCAGCGGAGAGCCTTGGCGTCGACGCGGATACCCATCGACGAGATTTCAAACGGGCATTCGAGCACGGTGTTCCATACCACGATGTCGCCGTTGAGGCCGGTGGAGCCTTCGCCGTTGTCGGTCGACCAGTCGTCGTAGTCGGGGGCGCGGCCGTCGTGGGGTTTCCCGTCGGCGAGGGTGTCTCCGATACCTATTATAAATACTGCGCCGTATTTCTTGGTTACTTCGTATTCACGCTGCTTGGGGGTGAGGTCGGGATACTGCTTCTGCAGGTCGGCGGCGTGGACGAATGTTATCTCCTTGGGAAGCGTGGGGGTGATGTGGGGAAAGCGCTTGTAGATCATCTCCTCGGTGTCGAGCAGGGCCTGATAGATTTTCCTGACGATGTCCTTGAGGAAACCGAGGTTGCGGTCGGAGGCCTCGATGGTGCGTTCCCAGTCCCACTGGTCGACGTAGAGCGAATGGAGGTTGTCAAGGTCCTCGTCGGCGCGGATTGCATTCATATCGGTGTAGAGTCCGAAGCCCGGGGCTATGTCATAGTCGGCGAGCTTGGCGCGTTTCCATTTGGCGAGAGAGTGAACCACTTCGGCATGACGGCCTCCGATAGCCTTGACGTCGAAGCCCACCGGTTTTTCTACGCCGTTGAGGTCGTCATTGAGTCCGGTGCCCGAAAGGACGAAAAGGGGTGCGGTGACACGGCGCAGGTTGAGCGCTTCCGACAGTTTGTCCTGGAAGAACATCTTGATGTCCTTGATGGCGATTTCCGTAGTTTCGGGAAGCAATTTGAGCTTGTACTTCTTAGGGATGATGACAGCCATATTTGATGTTTTTAAGATTTGATTGCAAAATGTAAATTGAATTGTTGCAAAGATAAGCATAATGCTTTGATTATGCAAATTATTTTTGCAAAATGATATAGGAAAAATGGAATTGGTGGCATGGTGGGTGGCGCGGCGGGGTGTGGGCGGCGGGTGGCGGCTGCTCCGGGGAGCAGCCCTACACCGGGAGGGCGCTATGATAGCTATGATAGCTATTTTAGCTATTTTAGCTATTTTAGCTATTGTAGTAGCGTAGCTTTCGCGCTAATTTAGCTAAATTGGGCGGGATGGGTGCATTATTTGAGAATAATTATTATATTTGTGAAGATTAATTTATAAATCAACGATATGAAAACCAAGAGTATCATTCTTACACTTTTCGCATTTATTTTCGGGAAGGCCATCGCGCAGAATCCCGACCCGCGTGCATTAACAATCTATCAGGTAATGGTGGCGTCGTACCAGCACGATCCCGACGGCGCACCGGGCTACAACGCCATGTGGGGTCCCGACGACGCCCGCAAGAACGGCAATCTGCGCGGCATCATCAATTCGCTCGACTCTATCAGGTCGCTCGGGGCAAATGCCATCTGGATGACGCCGATATTTGACAGTTCTACGGCTTCCGGCGGCGAAAAACTCCAGGCCACCGGCTATTTTACCAACGATTACTTCAAAATCGACCCCCATTTCGGCACCGAGGCCGACTTCAAGGAGCTTGTCGACAAGGCTCACGGTCTGGGCATGTACGTGATACTTGACGGCGTGTTCGGCCACCACGGCGGTGTCACCACCCCGTCGCCTTCGGGCTATACGCTCGAAACGGCGCAGGTATATTCCGACCGCGGCGAGCAGGGGGGCACGGGCAATATCGCATATCCCGGCTCGCTCGACTATATCAAGGAGCTTGCCACATATTACATAGACCGCTACGGCGTGGACGGATGGCGTCTGGACCAGGCATACCAGGCCACTCAGGGGGGCCACAACTACTGGCTTGAGATACGCGGCGCCGTGGAGGACCTTACCGCTGCACGCAAAGCCCGCGGCGAGAAATGGGGCACATTAGGCTATATGGTAGGCGAGGACTGGGGCGACGCCGATGTGATAAACCGCGGCGTATACCGCGACGGCGGCCTGCTGAGTGCCTTCGACTTCGATGGCAAGGAGCGCATATCGGGCCCGATGCAGGATGTGAAACACGCCGGGCTTGAAAACGGCTGGGCTGACATTATCACCACTCTCGCGCCTCCTACCGCCCGCGGCTATCTCAACGACAGCGTGATGCCCAACCTCTATCTGTCCAACCACGACGGCTACCGTCTGGCCGACCACTTCGACCCCGCCGACCCGCAGTATTACGACAAGCTGAAACTGCGCCACGGCATCCTTGCCGCCTACTCCGGCCCGATTACATTATATTACGGCGATGAGTTCGCTGACCGTTCGCTCGAGTCGAAGGGCGCGCAGCCCGACAACATAGCGCGTACCACAGGCCACCTCTCCCCCCGCAACGCGCAGGAAGCCGACCTCCGCGACTTCGTGGCCGAGGCGATGAAATTCCGCGCCGACAATCCGGCAATGTGGCGCGGCGAGTCTTCGTTCACCACGATGCGCGGCCACAACGGCGCCGACATACTCGTAGTGACCAAACGCGACCCCGAGTCTGACAACAAAGTGGCCGTCATATTCTCCGACAAGCCGGTGACGCTTAAATTCCCGTCGGTGAAGAAACCGGTCAAGGTCAAGGCACTCGTGCCGAGTTTCGTAGTACTCTGATGGCCCGCAACCTGCTGTCACGCTATATATGGCTCGTCGACACGATACGCCGCTACGGCACGATAACGCGCCGGCAGCTCGACGAGGCATGGAAACGGTCGATATATTCGGACGGGGCCCCGTTGCCGCGCCGTACGTTCTACAACTACCGCGCCGCCATCGAGGAGCTTTTCAACATCACCATCACGTTCAATCCCGCCGACAACACCTACTCCATAGGCGATGACAATCCCGCCGCCGAGGGCATCACCGACTGGCTGCTCAACTCGGCGGCGATGACCAACCTGCTGAGCGACTCGCGCGACGTGGCCGACAAGATATTCCTCGAGGAGGTGCCGTCGGCGCGCGAGTATCTTCCGCCGATGGTCAGCGCCCTCAGGGAGCACCGTACGGTGGTGATGGACTATCAGCCCTACACGCGCCGCACGCCCCACCGCGACATCGTGCTACACCCCTATTTCCTCAAGATATTCCGCCAGCGGTGGTATGTCACCGGGCTGAATACCGCCGAGGATAAGATCAAGACCTACGCGCTCGACCGCATAGTGTCGATGCGTGTCACCGACGACAGCTACACCATACCCGGCTATTTCGACGCGTCGGCCTATTTCCGCGACAGCTACGGCATAGTGTTCAACCAGGGTGAGGTAAAGGAGGTGATACTGCGCGTCGACGCCCGTCAGGCAAAGTATTTCCGCGCGCTGCCGCTTCACCGGTCGCAGCAGGAGACCGTGTCGGACGGCTACTCGCTCTTCACCTACCGCATCAAGATTTCGGACGACTTCGTGCAGGAACTGCTGTCGTACGGTCCGTCGGTCACCGTAGTGCGTCCCGCCGAACTTCGTGCCATAGTGACAACATCGCTGCGCGCCTCGCTCGCAAACTATGATTAGTTAGATAAACTTGAGATCGGACGCCCCCGCCCCTATCCAACATATATTTAATACTGTAATCTCATAAATTATGAAATCAATTGCCCGCAACGACCGGGGCACCCATAAGCAGCTTTTCTCGCTCAATCTTATTCGCGCGTTGGCTATCGTCATGGTGGTGCTCGACCATACGCTTGCCCGCGATCTCGACCCCCACACCAATTATTTCATGAGGCTGCTCATCAACCCCGACGCCGTGCTGTTTTTCATGGTGTCGGGCGCGCTGCTTTTCCCGGTCACGGGTTCGTACTCCGACTTTATCAGGCACAGGGTTGTGAGGGTAATGGTACCGTTTGCTTTCTGGGTGATAATATATGCGCTGTGCTACTACTGGCTCGGCATGATTAATGAATATACGCTTGCGATGCAGATACGCTGGTACTGGCTCAGCGGCAATTTTTTGCAGAAATGGTTTGTCCCGGCTATCATGGCGCTTTATCTCGTCATGCCGTTGCTGTCGCCGTGGATAGCTACCGCTTCGCGGCGCCATTTTCATTACGTGCTCATATTGTGGCTGATAAGCGGGCTTATACCGTTTGTCGAACCTTTAAGCGGTATTGACCCTATGTCCACGCCTTTTGTCCTTTTCTTCAATGCGGTGCCGTATGCCATCGCGGGATACTACCTCACGCGTTACCGCTACCGGCAGCCGCTGCTTCCGTCGTACGTGCTCCCGTCGGCGGACGACGATGCCGAAGCGTCGAGGGCGCGCCGCCGTGTCAGGACGCGCAAGCTCATAATACTCTACTCGCTGATGATTCTCGCAGGCATCGTGGCGCCGTATCTGTTGTCGCAGATACCGTTCAGCTTCGATTTCCAAAGGATATGCATAAGGTTTTCCGGGGTGTCGTTTCCTACGGTGGTGACGGCCATACTCTATTTCTCGCTGCTTGTGAGGGTGAAGACGCTCGGAAGTGTGGCCGACAAGGTCGTCAATTTCATCGCGCGGTATTCCTACGGCATATATCTTTCTCACTGGCTGCTTTGTGGAATCCTGCTTCGGAGATATGCCCCGGAATCGTCGATGCCGGTATCATTCGCCGTGGGATTGGGCGGCGGCATCGCTGTGTCGTGGCTGCTGCGCCGTATACCGTTCCTCGGCAAGTATATGGTGTAAGGAGCGAGGGCGTCTCGCCCTCGTTGTGTTATTTTTTATCTTTGCTTAGGGGTATAAATACAATAAAAAAGAGTCGTTTCACAACGACTCTTTTCCTTTAAACCTTTATCTTAATCTAATACTATGAAAAACACACATGCAAAGGAAGTAATAATTTTTGAATTGACAAAATGATTTTATACATTTTTTCGGGGCGGATTGCGGCCTCGGGCAGTCGCACATTCGGCATCAGCAGCGGTATCTCGGTCGGTTTCAATGTGTTATGGTGTGATTGCATAAAAATACATGAAATACGCAGTTAACAATATTTAACGCATGATGTATGGGGCGGGGGTGTCTCGCCCCCGTGGTATTCTCTCTCCGCGTAAAAAATCACAGGAAATTACCACGGGGGCGAGATGCCCCCGCCCCATTGCCTTCAACGCAAAACGGGGTGGCGCCTGTAGTTAGGTGCCACCCCGTTTTATGGGTTGTCGTGTCGGACTGAGCCGGCCTATATTATTTGATTACTTTTACGACCTTGTCGCCCTGACGCATGATGTAAAAACCGTTTGCGGGGTTCTCTACGCGTACGCCCTGGAGGTTGTAGTATTCAACGGGAGCATTCTCGTCGATTTCGATACCTTCAACACCAGTTGTGCCACCGTTAAGGGTAACGATATAGTTGCCTGATGACATTTGTTTGGAACCGTTATAATTTTTTAATTTCCCATAAACTACAACAACGTCATCTACAGCTATTTCATCACCGGTAGTAAAATTAATATTAGTACCGCCATCATTACCATAGAAGCCACGGTAAATGACAAGTGCAGTTGCCGCATCGTATGTCGTATTATCGTTGATAGAGTAAGTGGCGTTGCCAAACTCTGTTGAAATTTCCTGAATATTGGTTATATAACCTTTTACATAAACAGCTTTGTCAAGGCCTTCGCCTGCTTCAATAAGTTCGTATGCTTTTGCTACCGTGTAAGCGGTTTCATAAGTATTCGAGATATCAACAGTGGAGCCAGCTTTGACAGTAAGTTTATAAGTCACTTCTCCGGCTTCAAATTTGTCGTTGCCAGCAAATGTCGCGGTTATGTTTGCCTCGCCTGCGGAAACAAGTGTGATTACGCCTTCTGCATCAATAGTAGCAACCTCTGTGTTGTCACTGCTATAAGTAACACTCAGGTTGTTGGGATTGGTAAGGGTAGGAAAATTATTGTTTTCGTCCCCGATAGTTACAATGCGAGATGCTGTTCCCCAAGAAAGGCCGGCAGGAGACTTTGCAGTGCCTTGGAAAAGTTTGATGTTGTCAAGGCGTGCATTTGATTTGGTGGAATTCTTGAATTCGATGGTGATGTTTTGTGTGCCGGAAGTAACTGTCACAGGGTAAGTATAAGCATTGCCGGATACTGATTTTTCTCCGAGAGTGGCACCTGTTACAGTGACTGTAAGACGGTCGTAGTTAGCTTGGTAAGAGAGAGTCATGGCTCCGGATTTGCCATCCATGGGAATTGTTGCAGTGAATGAACCGCCATTCTTTCCGACAAGTAATTCAGGAGCTGTACCGCCAGCCAATTTTTCATTATAGATTTTTGTACCGTTGCCGACACATTTATAATCGTAAGTGCCGCCGGCTGGCACTGCATTTGCAGTGTAGGTAGAGAAATCTTCAGACCAAAGGATGTCTTCTGCCGAAGCGAAAGCGCTTGCGCAAAGCACTGTGGCTAATGAAAGTAAAAATTTCTTCATAAAAGTAAGATTTTGGTTAATATTTAGATAATTTGTAAATTAGTCGGTTAGGATATGATATTGTATAAAGCGATGGAAATGCATCGCAGCGTCTGCACTGTATGGACGTGTAATGCAAAGGTATAAAAAACTTTTAAAAATCAGTAAGATAGATAGCAGTTTTTTTTGTTAAATTTTTACTGCAAAAATGGTACAAAATACGTTTATTTGAATAAATATTCCTCTTTGGAAACTTTTTTAAACAATATGGCAAATTTTGCTGATAAAATATGAATGAACGTTGCCATATCGTATCAATCTAAAAATTGGGTGAAATGCGTGTGCACAAAACCATGGTCGGAATTGTTGTAAATAATATGTTTGGATTTTCGGATAATATTGGCTATTTTTGAATTTTTCACTCTAATTTACATGACCATGATAACTACTATTGTTGGGTATGCAGCGTGTGTCTGCATGATATTCGGCTATCTGCCGCAGGCTATTTATACGATACGCACTAATGATACCGATGGCATTGCCGTGCCGACGTTCCTGCTGATGGGTTTCGGCAGTCTGTTTTTCGTGATACAAGGCATATTGCTCGGCAACTGGCCCCTGCTCATCACCAACATCGTGACCGGCCTCTGCTCGGCCATAATCTTCGCGATGAAGATGCGCAACGACTGGCGCAAACGCCGCGACGCCCGCCAAGGCAAGCTCCCCGAAGAGAGGGAGTGAAGTAAACCCCCGCCAGGTCCCCGGGCTCAATCCGAGGGGAGTGGTCCCCCCGCCCTCCGCTGTCGCTCCGGACGGGGATATGTACACCATCGAGCCTGCGGCTCTCAGCATGACGCTCTCCGGTATGCAAAATTCTGCAGCTCTCCTCAAGTTGCTCGGACGTGATGGAGTCTCATCATCGAGCCTGCAGTTCTCCGCGTGGCATCGGGGAGGGTGTGCATATCATCTAAGTCTGCGGGTAGGGGTGCGGTGGAATACCGAGGCATGTTACCGGAGGATAGGGGGGATATGCACACTTTCACCCTGTACCGCGTGGATAGCATTCAGTAGAGCCGTAGGCTCGATGGTGTACATATCCCCGTCCGTAGCGATAGCGGAGGGCGGGGTGCGAGGGAGCCGGCAGGAGAGCCCGTGGAGCGGGCGAGAGTGTAGATATGTCAGTTATTTAGCTCATTATCATGCCACTGGAGGCCTGCTTTGAGGTATAGTCCGTTCATTTCGTCATGGTATGATCTGGAGGTATGGTGGTGCTCCTGATTTATGATATAGCTGATGACGGATTCGCTGTTTTGCGGAGATACGGAACATGCAAAGTATCCCTCGCACCAGCCTTCAAACAGAGGAAACAATCCGGAACGTTTTATCCATAGGCTCATGTTGGCCTTGAGCTTGCCGATGACTTCGGAAAGCGATATTGCCGGTGACAGGTTCATGAGGATATGGACGTGGTCGGGCATCGAGTTAATACGTATCAGGCGGCAACCCGTCTTGTTGAGAAAATCGCATATCATTTTGTGCAATTGTTCTTTGTTTTCAGGGTTAAGTGTGGAGTGGCGGCAATGCGTTCCGAATACTACATGGATTAGATTTAATGTTTTGCTCATTGGTATGTTGTTAATTGTTTACACTCTCGCCCGGTCCCCGGGCTCAATCCGAGGGGAGTGGCTCCCCCGCCCTCCGCTATCGCTCCGGACGGGGATATATACACCATCGAGCCTGCGGCTCTCCGTCCGATACACCATGTTAATGTGCGCTATTATGCTGCGGCTCTCACATGGAGGACTCTTTCATTGGATTTTTGGGGTTATGGAGCTTCGCAAAGATATTTCTAAATGTAGTCATTGACAAATTTGCAGGGTGAAATGTGCGTAATTTTTGCGTTATGGTGTTTTTAATATAGAAATATACATCTTTAAAAAGAAAAATTGCGTAAATTTGCGGGTACTTATAAATATAGTGACAGATATGGATTTATTTGACAGAATATCAGAAGATATCAAGAAGGCTATGCTTGCCAAGGACCGTGTGCGTCTGGAGGCGTTGCGCGGCATCAAGAAAGAGTTTCTCGAGGCTAAGACGGCCAAGGGGGGCGACGGTACGCTGAGCGACGAGGCCGCTACCAAGGTGCTCGTGAAAATGGCGAAGCAGCGCCGCGAAAGTGCCGCTATCTACAAGGAGCAGAACCGTCAGGACCTCGCCGACGGCGAGCTTGCCGAGGTGGCCGTGATAGAGGAATATCTCCCCAAACAGTTGACCGAGGAGGAACTCACAGCCGAGCTTAAGAAAATCATCGCCGAGGTGGGCGCCACCGACGCAAAGATGATGGGCAAGGTGATGGGCGTGGCAAGCAAGGCGCTTGCAGGCCGTGCCGACGGCCGCGCTATCTCCGCCAAGGTGAAGGAGCTGTTAGGGTAATCGAGAATTTTGATTAACCGGGATTTATCGCGATTAATCGTGATTTAACATGATTAATCATGATTAATCGGGGAAAAAACTATAATATTATGCTGACGATACAACAAATCAAGGAAAATCCCCAATATATCATTGACCGCCTGAAGGTCAAGGGATTTGACGGTAAAGAAAAGATTGAAAAAATACTTGCGCTCGACGACCGCCGCCGCGCGCTCCAGCTTCAGGCCGACACTATCGCCGCCGGTCTCAACAAGCAGGCCGCCGAAATCGGCAAGCTGATGAAAGCGGGCGAGCGCGAGGCTGCCGAAGCCGCCAAGGCCGAAGTGGCCAAGGCGAAAGAGGATATGAAAAAATTTGCCACGGAACTCGACGCCGTGGAGAAGGAGATGACCGACATACGTCTGACCATCCCCAACATACCGTGCGAGGCTGTGCCCGAAGGCAAGACGGCCGAGGACAACGTGGTGGAGAAGACAGGCGGCGTGATGCCCGACCTCCCCGCCGACGCGCTTCCCCACTGGGAACTTGCCAAGAAATACAATATCATCGACTTCGACCTCGGTGTAAAAATCACCGGCGCCGGTTTCCCGGTGTATATCGGCAAGGGCGCACGGTTGCAGCGCGCGCTCATACAGTTCTTCCTCGACTCGGCCAACGAGGCGGGCTACACCGAAATCGAGCCGCCCTACGTGGTCAATGAGGCATCGGGCTACGGCACAGGCCAGCTTCCCGACAAGGAGGGTCAGATGTATTACGTGCCCCTCGACAACCTCTACCTGATACCGACAGCTGAGGTACCTGTCACCAACATCTACCGCGACGTCATACTCAACGACAACCAGCTCCCCGTCAAGAACTGCGCATACTCGGCATGCTGGCGCCGCGAGGCCGGCAGCTACGGCAAGGACGTGCGCGGTCTCAACCGTCTGCACCAGTTCGACAAAGTGGAAATCGTGCGTATCGAGAAGCCGGAAAATTCGTATGCCGCTCTCGAGGAGATGAAGGACCACGTGCAGTCGCTGCTCGAGCGTCTCGGATTGCCCTGGCACATACTCCGTCTGTGTGGCGGCGACATGAGCTTCACGTCGGCCATCACGTTTGACTTCGAGGTGTATTCGGCAGCCCAGAAACGCTGGCTCGAGGTATCGTCGGTATCAAATTTCGAGACATACCAGGCATCGCGCCTCAAATGCCGTTACCGCGGCGAGGACAAGAAGACGCGCCTGTGCCACACGCTCAACGGCTCGGCGCTCGCATTGCCCCGCATCGTGGCCGCATTGCTCGAAAACAACCAGACTCCCGAAGGTATCGTAGTGCCGGAATGCCTCCGCAAATACACCGGCTTCGACCTAATAAACTAATTCACTTAAACCAATTCATAATTCACAATTCATAATTCATAATTGAGCTTCGCGAGGAGCGAATTAGTCTAATTAGACTTATTGGACTAATTGGTCCAATTAGTCCAATTGGAGCTAAGCCGGATGGCCTAATTATGAATTATGCATTATGAATTATGAATTGAAAGAAATGGATAAGTTAGCGGAAAAAATAACCGAAGAAATGGGGTTTGTCCCCACGGAGCAGCAGAGGGCGTTGATTGACGCCCTCGCTCGTTTTTGCGGGGATACGGTACCCTACAATGCCGTGTTCCTGCTCAACGGTTATGCCGGCACGGGCAAGACGTCGGTCGTGGCGGCGCTTGTCAAGGCGCTGCGGGCAGTGAGGCGTCCCACAGTGCTGCTTGCGCCCACGGGACGTGCCGCCAAGGTGCTGAGCGGTTTTGCCGGAAAAGCCGCGATGACTATCCACCGAAAGATTTACAAAGGATTGGGCGACGTGGCGGCGGTGGCCGGCGTGGCCGACAATCCGCATTCCAACGCCATATTCATCGTCGACGAGGCGTCGATGATAGGTGAGGGGGAGCATGATTCGCTGCTCGAGGACCTGGCGCACTACGTCTACGGTTCAGGCCACGACTGCCGCATGATACTGCTCGGCGACGGCGCACAGCTCCCGCCGGTGGGATGTGACACGTCGCCGGCGATGTCGGCCGACAGGCTGCGCGCGCTCGGACTGCGTGTGACGCGTGCCGTCATCACGCAGACCGTACGCCAGAAGGCGCGGTCCGGTATCCTCTACAACGCCACGATGCTGCGCCGCGCCATGGCTATGGAGCAGCTGCCGGTGCCGCGGCTGCGCATCGAGCCGTTTGCCGACGTCCGCGCCATCGGCGGCGAGGAGCTTCAGGACGCTCTGATAGGTTCCTATCAGGACTACGGCGTCGACGACACCATACTCATCACGCGTTCCAACAAACGCGCGATGGAATTCAACCTCGCCATACGCAAGACGATACTCGAGAAGGACGAGGTCATCACCCGCGGCGAACCGTTGCTCATCGCCAAAAACAATTACTACTGGACGTCGAAGGTGAAGGGCGCCGATTTCGTGGCCAACGGCGACGTGGTGCGTGTCAATAAAATCTACGGCACGGAAATCATCGGCTTCCTTCGGTTTGCCGACGTGGAGCTGTCGCTGCCCGACCGCGACATCACGTTCGACGCCAAACTGATACTCAATTCGCTCAATTCGGTGACCGCGGGTCTCAACCCCGAGCACGAACAGATGCTGCTCAACCGCGCGCTTGCCGGCCTTGACCCCGCGTCGGCCGCCGACCCCGCAGTGCGCCGCCGCATCTTCCACACCGACCCTTACTACAACGCCCTCCGCGTCAAATACGCCTACGCCGTCACCTGCCACAAAGCGCAGGGAGGCCAATGGCAATCGGTATTCGTCGACATGGCCAACATATCCAACGAAGCCGTCACCACCCTTGACTTCTACCGCTGGCTCTACACCGCCACCACCCGTGCCCGCACCGAAATCACCTACATCTCCCCCTCCATCGTGGAAGAGTGAATTTGAACAAGAGAACAAAAGTTCTTGACAGGATTACCGGCAGATATTATTAACGCGGTTAAAAACCGCGCCTACTACTTTGCTGATTAGGCTTGTAGTAGACGCGGTTTTTAACCGCGTTAATAATGCGAAAGAGTGCAGAAGTCTCGAGGAAAAATAAATTTGTTCTGTTGATGAATCTTCTGTCCTTTTGTTTATATTACGTTATTCCGTGCAATATTCAGAACTTCACGGCGGCGCCTATGAGGCCGTGGATGCCTTGCTGCTCGAGGAGGTTGTACATGTAGGCGCGGCGGCCGAGGATGTTTTCCACGCGGGCGAAAGCCGATATGCAGTCGGTGAAGCGGTAGGTGGCGCCTATGTTGAGCGAGTTGGCGTTGAGCAGGTCATATTTCATCGGCTCGGAACCGACGGTGGTGAACCACCGGGTATACAGCGAACGGCCTGCGCGGAGTTCGAACGACGCATCGACTGTGAGCGGCGCGATGGGAGTAACTGACACGTTAGCTTCAAGCACGTGGCGTGCGCGGTCGTGGTTGAGGTAGTAGCTGTGGCGGTAGCTGCCGGGAGCGCCGGTGTATTTCACCGAAGCCTCGATGTTCTTGTTGTATTTCCACGCGAATTTGGCTCCGTAGCGCACGGCGCGGAGGTCGACGGTGTTGAACATCGAGCCGTATATCAGGCGGTTGCTTGACGGGTTCGGACCGCCTGCACCGTCCAACACTTCGGGCATAAGCCAGTCATTGGCCACGGCATAGCCTCCGAACAGTTCGACCGACGCACCGTAGAACGGGCCGAACGTCAGCGACAGGTCGGCCGTGAAAGGCACTTCCGAAAATTTGTATCCCTGCGCCACCGACATGTAGGGGTCGATATTGTAGAGCGCCGACAGGCGGTTGATATGCTCCCCTCCGCCAAATGAAAGTGTGGCGGCGAAAGTCGATACGGGGCGCACGTTAATCTTGACGTCGGGCGCGATATGGAATGTCTTGCCCGAGTTGGTGGCAATCTGCGCCTTGACGCCGAGCGATGTCGAGAATGCCCCCGAGGTATAGCGGTAGGATGGCGCGAGGGTGATGAGTCCCATCGTCTTGCCGTCACCGCCAATGAGTGCCGGCAGCCAGATGCTTGTGCCTCCTACGGTCATGTCGTTGAGGAGCGTGTTGAAGTGTCCGGTATGGACGAAGCTGACATCGACATGTCCGTTGACTGACGATTTGTCGGTGATGAAATAGGCCGTACCTCCGGCGACTTTGATTATATTCTGCGACACGGCGTCGAGGCGGCCGTTGGTAAGATGGATCTCCTTGCCGGAGAATCCGAAGTGGCTGAACGCGCCGGTCACGTAGTAGGCAAGCGCGTTGTGGCGCGCCGACCAGGCGGCGTCGATGTCAAATGCCAGTGTGTGATGGTTGGGGTCTTCCTCCTCCCACGGCTTGTTGTAGGCGTTGTAGGTGAAGTCGGCCGACAGGTCGAGACGCTTTGTGCGGCCGAACAGATGCGAGAAGTCGGCGCCAACGGTCACGCTGTTGCGCTTGAGCGTCTCGTCGTACTGGTCCTTGTAGGAATAGCCGTCAAACTGGGTCCACACGTTGAGCGACGATGCCGGCTTGGCTATGATGGAGTATCCGGCCGAGATGCCGAGGTTGTAGGCGGGGAAATAGCCGAGCGAAGCATAGCCGCGGTAGGGCGACAGGGTGATGGCCGGCTGTCCGTTGGCCGGTTCGAGCATCGAGAGCATCCCCGGCACGCGTGTCGCCGCCGTGACATCGACAAACGGAAGCCGCGATACCGGCGCCTGCGGCTGTACGAGCGACGGGAAGTTGCTGATGCGTGCCGCCTCGGGAAGTGTCGGGTCGATTTCGCGTTCAATCACAATCTCTTTTGTGAGTGTCTGTGCCGACACCGCCGGAGCGGCTGCGAGTGCGGCTGCGAGAATGATATGTTGTCTTTTCATTGCGTTCGGTGATTATTTGTTGTTGAGACGGTCGTCAATCATTTGGAAGATGTCGGTTTCGGTGCCGGGATAGTTGTCGCGGAGGCTGATGAGATACTGGTCGGCCTCGAAGAGATTGCCCTCGGCACGGTTGATGTCGGATATGAGTATGAATCCGCGTGCGAGCCAGTAGTTGTGGGGGGTGTCGGAGTCAATCAGTTTTTCGGCCGACTTGCGGGCGGCCTTGAGGTCCTTGGCGTCGAACTGTGCCTGCGCTATGCGGAAGAGCGCTTTCGTGCCGTAGATGTCGTTGAGGTCGGTCGAAAGATCGGTCCACCCGGCTATGGCGCCTTCGGTGTCGCCGGTGTTGTAGAGGGCGTCGGCGTGGTTGAATGCCGCTTCCGAGCGCTGCTCGCCCGTCGGGGTCGACGATGCGGTTATGGCGCCGGCGGCTTCGATGACGCGGTCATACTGGCCGAGGTCGCGGGCGGTGCGCATGATGCCGAGTTGTGCCTCGTTGAGCATGTCGGGGGTCGACGCTGTAGTGGCGAGCTGTTCGTAGGCGGCAAGTGCGAGCTCCCCTTTGCCCTGTCCGGCGAGAGCGGCGGCCTTGGCCTTGAGGGCTGCGGGCACAGCGGCGTTGTCGGGGTAATTCTCAATCAGTTCGTCGGCATAGCCGATGGTGGCTTCGTGGTTGCCGGCGGTAGCGTTGGCGGTCACGGCATATCCCAATGCGGTGGGACGTGAGACGCCTTGCGGGAAGCGGTCGAGATAGTCGGTGAGGCGTCCCGTTAGACCTTTGTTGAGGTAATCGCGTTCGGCTGCGAGGAATGCGGCGTTCTCCACGTCGGACGCACCTACGGGTGCGGCTCCGGGCACGGAGTTGATGAAGTCGACATATTCGTCAAGACGGCCGTCGTCGGCCATGATCTGCTTGAGGTTGTCCGATGCCTGGCGTGCCTCCTCCGAGCCGGGCGCCGTGGTGATGAGCCGGCGGTAGGTGTCGATGGCCTGTGACTTGTCGTTCTCGTTGAGGTAGGAGAGCGCGAGCAGCAGGTTGGCCTGGCGTCCGTAGGCGCTGCCGGGGTAGCGTGAGGCCACCATCGAGTACGCTTCGATGGAGCGGTCGGAGTTGCCGAGCTGCGCGTAGCTTTCGCCCAGGTCTATATAAGCCTGCGGGAGCATGCTCGATTTGGGGAACTCCTTGATGAACTGCTGCAGGAGATTGACTTTCTCCTTGTAGTCGCCGTTGTAGCCGTACATGCGTGCACGCGACAGCAGGGCGTAGTCGCCGGTGCCGGGGTTGGCGCGGTAGGCGTCGGCGTAGGTCGATGCGGCGTTGCCGAAATCCTTCTGCGTATAGTAGTGGTCGGCCATGCGGTTGAGCGCGTCGGCGCGGAGCATGCCTGACGGTTCGGGACGCGAGGCGAGGAAGTCATTGAAATATTTTGTCGCGTTCTGCGAGTCGCCCTGGCGGAAACAGCTGTAGGCGAGCCCGTAGAGCGCCGTCTGGCGGTTGTTGCCCGACAGGCGGTTGCCGGTGAGCGAATTAGTGTATGATTTCTGCGCCTTTGCGTAGTCGCCTGCGGCGTAGTATGCCTCGCCGAGCCACAGTTCGGATTCGGCGGCCGTCTTTGCGTCGTGGGCTTTGAGCGATACGGCTTCGGTCAGGTGGCGGATGGCGTCGGCATTCTGTCCCGACATCACTTCGCGCGAACCGAGGGCGTAAAGCACCTGTTGCTTGGCGGCGAGTATCTTTTTGGAGGGATTTTTAATCTGGTTGATTGACGAGAGTGCGGCGGAATAGTTGTTGTCGGTCATATAGCCTGCCACGAGATATTCGCGCACGGCCGAAGCATGGCGCGAGTCGGGGAACGTGCGAAGGAATTCCTCGAACGTCGCCACGGAGTTGCCGAACGGTATCTTGCCCCCCTCGGTCTTGGCCACGGCGTAGTTGTAGAATGCAGCCTCGCGCACGTCGCTGTCGAAATTCTTGCGCAGCGCGCGGTCAAACGCTATCAAGGCACCCGAGTAGTTGGCCTGGCGCATCATGGCCTGGCCGATGAACAGGTTGGCGCTCTGACCCATTGCGTTGTCAATGTCGATTACCGGAGTCAGGTTCTTGATAGCCTCCTCGTAGTTCCCCTCGCGGTATTCCGTCACACCGAGCATGTAGAGTGTTGTGGGAAGCGGTTCGGCGGTGTTGGCGGCGTATTCGCGGAGCAGCGGCAGCGCCTCGCTCAGGTCGTCGAGCTGGTAGTACGACTCGCCGGCCACTCGCATCGCCTCGTAGCGGAACGACGGCTCGATGCGCTCGTCGGAGTAGAGGCGGCGTGCCGTGGCGGCTGCCTGCGCGTAGTCGCCGTCGAGATATTCGATTTGCGCCAGATAATAGTCGGCCATGTTGCCGGGAGCCTTGGCGCGGTTGCACTTCCTGAACAGGTCGGCTGCCTTGGTGTAGTCCTTCCTCACGTAGGCGATATAACCCTCGTAGAAACGTGCCTCGTCGGCATATTCCTTAGAGTGCGTCAGTCGGCGGTAGATTGGCTCGGCAAGGTCGTAATCGCCCTGTTTGAGCAGGCAGTAAGCGCGCGACGCGTCGAGACGGTCGGAGCTGCTGCGGTCGAGCGTCTTGGCAGCTATCTGCGAGAATTCGTTGAGAGCTTCGCCATAGCGGCCGGTGACGGTGTAGAGGTTGCCGAGCGCTAAGTGTGCCTCGGCTATGCGCGCTGAGGCCGGATAGCGCCACATAAAATATTTTACGAGCGCCTCGGCGTCGGCCTTGTTGAGGTGCAGTGCCGACATCGCAATGTAGTAGTCGGCGTCCTCGAGCTGTGCCGGGGTGGGGTTGTTGTCCTTCAGATAGCGCATCTGGTCGGTGCACCCGACGTAGTTGGCGTCGTTGTACATGTCGATAGCCCGCCGGAGGTAACCTTCCGGAGCCGGTGAGTTGACCTGGGCGGCGCCTGCCAGTGTGGCGGCGGCGAGGGCTGTTGTGGTTAATATCTTTTTCATATTCGGTGGTTGCGGTATTGTGTTTCTGTTTTTGTGATGGCCGTGGATGCCTTGCTATACGAGCTTCAGGTTGAATCTGTCTATCAGTTTGACAATCTCGGGCGATACCGAAGTGATGTGCGCGAGTATCTCGCGGTCGTTCCATATCGTCGGCGCCGGTCCCGACTCGTTGAGCGAAAGCGTTATGTTGAAACTGTCGTTGCTTATGGCGTTGCGTATGTGCGCCAGCAGGCCGGGTAGATGGTTGCGGAATTCCGCTGTCTGTATGTCGTTCTCGAGAGCCACGTCGTAAGTGTCGTTGCCTGTGTTGCGCGGACGGCATGCTCGCATCGTGTTGATGAGTATCCGTTCGGTAGGTCGTTCGGCGGCGTAGGCGTCCCATGCGGCGTTGACCTGCTCGTCGGTGTAGCGTTCGGCGCGGTGCATCGGTGATTCGGCGGCATGCACGGCCTGTGCGGTGGCCGTCTGCGTCTCCACGCGCCGTGTTGTGCGTAGCACCTTCCCGGTACGAGCCGGCGCCGGAGGCGCACTCATGCCCGCAGGCGCCGGTGCGCTCGGAGTTGGCTGAGTACTCGGAGTACTCTGATTACTCTGAGTGCTCGGCACCGCTGCAGCCGCCGGAGGCGGCGTCGATGGCGCAGGCGTTGCCGCTGTCGGACCCGTCTGACAGGTCCGACCTGTCTGACTCGTCTGAGTTGCCGGCGCTCCCGCTCCTTGCGTAGCGGCAAATGGTTTCAACTGCCCCTCTCCGCTGCCGCTATAAGTGGGGGAGGGGCTTTGTAGTTGGCACAGTCTGATGAGCAGAAGCTCGGCGAGAAATGTCTTTGACGATGCCTGGCGGTAGTTGAGGTCGGCCTCGTTGCACAGGCTCATGGCCGCGAAATAGAAGTCGAGCGGGAGCGCTTTTGCCCTCGCCGCCATCTCGGCCTTGACGTCATCGTCGGTGTCGAGAAGCGACAGAGTCGACTCCGAACGCGCCACCATCAGGTCGCGTATGTAGGCCGACAGTCCCGTGATGAAGAAATGGGTGTCAAATCCGCGGTCGCGTATCTCCTTGTATATCAGCAGCGCGCTCTGCACGTCGCCCGATGTGAACGCGTCGACGAGCCGGTTGTAGTAGGCCGAGTCGAGCACATTGAGATTTTCTATCGCCGAAGCGTAGGTGATGTTGCCGCGCGACGATGCCGCCACCTGGTCGAATATCGACAGGGCGTCACGCATCGCTCCGTCAGCCTTCCTCGCTATGAGTCCCAATGCAGAGCGCTCGGCTGTAATCCCTTCCTGCGCGGCCACGTAGGCAAGATGGTCGACCATATCGGTCACCGTGATGCGGTTGAAGTCGTAAATCTGGCAGCGCGAAAGTATCGTGGGTATGATTTTCTGCTTCTCGGTCGTGGCGAGAATGAACACCACGTAGCTCGGCGGCTCCTCGAGCGTCTTGAGGAACGCATTGAACGCCGCCGCCGACAGCATGTGCACCTCGTCGATGATGAACACGCGGTAACGGCCCTCGGTAGGGGGCACCTGCACCTGGTCGACGAGTCCGCGTATGTCGTCGACGCTGTTGTTCGACGCCGCGTCAAGCTCTATGATGTTGAGCGAACGGTTTTCGTTGAACGCGCGGCACGAGTCGCATTCGTTGCACGGGTCGCCGTCGGCCGACGGATTGGTGCAGTTGATGGTCTTGGCGAAAATACGTGCGCACGAGGTCTTTCCCACTCCGCGTCCTCCGCAGAACAGGTAGGCGTGGGCCAGTCGGTCGGTGGCGATGGCGTTCTTCAGCGTCGCCGTCAACGCCTTCTGTCCCACCACCGAAGCAAACGTCGATGGCCGGTATTTGCGCGCCGATACGATATAATTGTCCATTATGGTTATCCCTTTTGTAAGCTGTAGGCCGTTTTGAAATGATTTTGGAAAAGCAAAAATCCCCTTTCCCGATATTTATGCTTACAAATATAATAAATATATATTTATTATAATAGCCCCGCGCCCCCAACTTTATAAATCTTTAAAGTTTTCCCTCTGAATCTCCGGCTGAATCTCCGCCTCCCACGCTAAGTCAGACTCGTCCGACCGGTCCGACCGGTCAGCCCTATGCCTACGCCAAAAGAGAGGGCGCGAAATAAATCGCACCCTCTCGCGGTAGCCCATAGGAGAATCGAACTCCTCTTTCAAGAATGAAAATCTTGCGTCCTAGCCGATAGACGAATGGGCCTCGCTCGCTTCTAGTTTCACCCACAAAGCGACTGCAAAATTACACACTCTTTTTCAATCTTGCAAATTTTTTCTCAAAAAAAACCGTTTCCTCATTTTTTTATCCTATTTTTGTACCTCAATCAGCTCAATCAACTCAATCAATGAGCAATGAGCAATTAGCAAATATCAATGCGTCGACAAATTCCCTGATTCCTCATTGCCAATCCCTGATTGAGAAAAATAAACAAAGCTAATAGGAAATATAGCCAAGTGATGACGCGTAAGCGGAATACTCCCCGCCCATTACTAATTACTCATTCCTAATTACTAATTATCAAAAGAAGTGCTTCTCCCGTCCGACTGCATAACGCTCTCCTCAATCAAATACAACGATACCCGCGCCATCGTCCACTGCCTGTCGCGCGAGGCCGGTCGTATCCCAATCATCGTCAACGACGGCAATACCCCCGCAGCCCGCCGTCGCCGCGCACTGATGCTCCCCGGCTCCTCCTTCTCCTGCGTCCTCGACATACGCGAAAACCGCTCCCTCCAGTCGGTGCGCGACGTCATGCCCGCACGCGTCATGATGCTCGACAACCCCGTAGCCGGTTCCGTCATCCTCTTTATCTGCGACTTCCTTTCCACCATACTGCGCGACAGCCAGCCTGACGCCACCCTCTATGATTTCGTCGACGGATTCATAGCCCACGTCACCGCCTCCGACCGCTCCATCGCCAACGCCCCAATCGCTTTCCTCCTCGACTTGCAGCAGTTCATGGGCATAGCTCCCGACACCTCCTCCTATTCCGAAGGCTACTGCTTCGACTTCGCCTCAGGCTGTTTCCGTCCTTCGCCCCCGCTCCATTCACAGTGGCTCGACGCATCGCAGTCGGCCATACTCATGTCGCTCTCCCGCATGAACTTCCGCAACATGCATCTCTACCGCATGTCGCGAGCCGACCGAAACAACGTCCTTGACCTCCTTATCCAATACTACTCCACCCATTTCGGCGCAATCCGCAACCTCCGCTCTCTCCCCGTAGTCCGCGCCATCTTCGACTGACTCCTTATCTCCAGCCCCGCAGTCTCGGCAGCTCGCCCCCGTGGGAGTCAATCGTCTCTCTCGCTATCGCGATGCCTCGTCGCGCTCGTCGGGCATACGTATCCCCGCCGCCGCACTCCTCGTATATCGCCGAAAGCACTGTACACGCCATCGACTTTGCAATCACCGCCGCCACCGCCGGCATCATCACGTCCTCGCCGTATCCATCTTTCAACTCTATCCACATGTCGCCGCTGTCTTTATCCCCCGGCATCCCGCAGTCGGCCACACGCGGCATAAGTTCCATCACAATCTCCGCAAACGCATCCGCCACCAATACCGCCAGCCCCTCGGCTTGGTCCTCTTGCAGCAACGCCTTCTCGCGTTCCGGCAGACTTACATAACCCTGCAGCGCCGACAGCGCGTATATTTCCTCCATCACCTCTGTTTTCTTTATCTCAACCCTCATCGTTCTGTTAATTTCTAATGTTTCTGTTTTTACCCATCCGGTAGAAAAGCTGACGGGCGTAGACCCTCGTCATGAACCATGACGATGCCCGTTCGGTCACCAATACATCCACCAATGCCCGTCCGAGGCTTACGCCCGTGCTTTCCATCCTTCTCCGGCATTTGCGTCCTATCTCTATCATCATGTCGCGGCGTGAATGCCGGCGCAGCTTCCCGTCATATCGTTCTATGACGCCGCGCTCCATAAGGTCGCCGACCGCTCGCCGCGCATACCGGTAGCTTACATAATACCCCGGTGCGTCGCCCGACATCACCTCCGCTATCACTTTCTCTACGGTCACTTCCTCGCCCCGCTCAAACATCCCTTTCATCTCGCGTCTGAACGCTGCCATGAAATCCCGGTTCCGTTGTTCTGTATATTCTCCCATGGTAATCCTGTTTTGATGCAAAATTACCGCAACCGTGGGCGTAATTACTGCTCATGGTTGTTAAAATGGTAAAATAACCATCAAATACCACGCAATTTCTCATCCCTCGTTTCCCTGAAGTGCACGAATGTCAGCAACAGGTCATTGATTGCTACCGTAGCGTTGCGCACCTCGCTTTCATAGCGTTCGTAGCCCACATTGCCGCCACCGCTACTCCGGCCGAGCAACGCATTGCTCACCCCCGACACATCCTCGAGCATCTTCAGTTCGAGGCTGAGCAGCTCGCGGGCGCCGAAATCGCTCGCATTGGTGATAAGCTGCTTCGGCTCGGGCGCGCCGTCTACCGCCTCGTATGGTATCACCCCGTCGGGCGACGCCCACAGCGACGACAGCTTCTCCCAGTCCATTCCCGACGACCGCTGGCTCTTCGGAAAAAGCAGCACTCCCTTGGCCGACGTGCTCATCACCCTGTCCATCAGCGTTATCAGCCGGTTCACATATATCTGCTGGTCGATGACGTCCTCCACAAGCGAGTGCACCTCGCCGTCGGTCAGCGGATACAGTTTCACCACAAACGGGTGGCTGCCGTGGGCGTAAGGCGAACGGTATTCGCTCACCACGCTGCCGTCGGGCGTCATCCACCGGCACCGCCAGCAGATGCTGTGGGTCAGCACGCTCTCGATTGGTTTCGCCCCGGCCTTGGCCCGCGATTTGTTCTCCTCGTCGATCCACCTTGCGCTCCCGGAGCCTGTCACGCCGCACGTGCCGCATGCCGTGTCGTGCCATTTCACTGTCTCGCAGCTCTCGAGGGTCCACACCTCGATAAGGCGGCAACGCCCACGTTCGCTGCACCGGTCGAAACTTCCCGTATCGGCATTCGTGCGGCCGAGTATGCCGTCTCCGCCCGTCCCGTTAGTGCGGGCAAACAGTTCGCGCAGCGCTTTCGCCTTACTCCGGCTTCCGTCGGCAAAACGCATCACCGCCTCCCCTGGACTCATGTCATGCAGCATCCCTATCATTTCGATGTCATCGCCGCGGGGGTCGGTGAAACTATTCACGAAAAACTTCGCCGGACTCACATTGTCAACGCGTATTCCGCTCCGTCCCGGACGCACATCGTCGGCCACACGCTGCACCGCCACCCCCGATATAAGAAACTCCTCCAGTGCCCGGCAGTCCATCTCGTCAAGGCTGTTTGCCCGGTACAACGCCCGCAGTCCCGCATCCATGCCGCCATTCCCGTCCTTCTTCTCGTCAATCCACATCCTGAAACGCCCCACAACGCATTTCACCATGCGGCGTATCAGATTGTTCGTCATCGGGTCCTTCCCGTGCTTGAGAGCCTGCTGGCGTGCCGTCATCCTGGTCCCGTCAGGTTCCGTCACGACATCATTCCACTGGTCGCCATAAGTGAAACGCTTATATCGCTCGCGCCTCACCCTGAAATCCGCCGCCCGTTCCCAGGCCCGTCTCGCAGCCCCCGCAATCTGTATCGTCCTGTCATTCTTAATAATCCTCATCTCAATTATGAATTATGCATTATGAATTATGAATTGTAAAAAGCGTTCCTCGCTCAAACACATAGCTCCCGTCAGCCGGCGCCGCCACGCAAATCAGTTCCGTAATCTTCCCCTCCCCGCACTTGCTGTACAGCGTAAGCCTCCGTCCCCGCTTCACGGCCACCGGGCAGCAGCATTTCCCCGACACATACCGGCTCGTCTGCAATCGTGCGAGAGCGCCGTCACATTCCTCCACGACACGCGCCGGCCGCCTCCATCCGCTCATCCTCACCGACACAACCCTCACGCACTCCGCCGGCAACTCCACCTCCACGCTCCCGTCACCCATATCCCTCGCGCTCACATCCTCCGCGAAATCGCGTACCGGCAGAAACTCCGTCGACCCCTTGGCGAGCAGTGCCGAATACCAGTCATCGATTTCCGCCTGAAGCATCTCGTCCACACTCTCATTCTCCACCCTCACTACCTGCAACGTCGAAGTCGACACCGGAAGCATCCCTTTTCGTCGCTTCCACTCCCTCAGCATCTCCTCCTTACTCAACTTAATCATCATAATCAATAAAAAAACTACCACCCGCCCACCCAAAAAAATTACTAATTGCTAATTACTAATTACTCATTACTCATTGCTAATTACTAATTGCTCATTGCTAATTGCTAATTACTCATTACTAATTACTCATTACTCATTGCTCATTGCTAATTACTAATTGCTAATTGCTCATTACTAATTACTAATTGCCGGAGCCAAGGATTCTCACATGCGCCTCGGGATAGCGTAACACCAGGCACGAAGCCTCCGTGATGACTATCGCCTCCGTATTGCGCTGACCGCTGCTGCGCAGGTCGAGACGCTCGGTGCGGAACGGCACATGGCAATACTTCGTCAGATACTCCGGGTCGATAATCATACCGTCATGCGGGTGGCCGCACTGGTCGAATATCTCCGACGCCATCACATACAGGCGTCCGAACTTCGTCACAATCTCCGTGAAGTCGAGTCCCCAGCGCGTCATGGTCTCGGCTGCACCCACCGTCTTGACATGCTCCAGTTTGTTAAGCTCCTCGATGAGCAGCGTGCCGCCTATGAGCAGCTTTTTCGACGAACCGCCGTTGCCCGTGAACGCCTCGCGCGATATTTCGATAAGGCGGTTCATGTCGAGTGCGCCCTTGGTGTACGTACACTCCTTGCCGGCCTGATGCCAGATGCCGCCCGTGAGCATTATCTCCGTATTCTTCACCGGGTCGGTCAGTGTGCAGCACGAACCGAACAGGAAATTCTTCTCCATGCCGCGGCGCATGTCGGTGATAGCAGCCTCTTCCTGGTCGGAAAATCCCCAGCCTACCTCCTTGTTGGCAATCTTGTGATAGGTCGACTGTTCGACTTGAGCCTTGAATATCTGACAGTTATTGCTCTTTTTGGTTGGAAGCGCCTCAAACTGCGGCGTCTGCACATCGAGTTCGGCAGCCGCGCGACCCATTCTCACGAGCACGGTCCCCGCCTTCAGCTCCGGCACGCTCGACCCGCGGCTCGTGGTATTGTTGACCGCTATTACCGAGATGCCTGTCGTATCCTTCGCCACCACATAGAGCACAAGTGTCTCCGTCGCCCCTTCCTTGGTAGTCGCCATCACGTCAGGCACCATGATGGTTTCTGTAGGCTCGAATATGCTGTCATTGGCCGTTTTGAGCAATGCGCCCTGCGACTTGCCCCAGCTTGTGATGGCCGTCGAATCGCTTTCAAGCGTGGTTGTCACCCCCTTGGTGTCGACCGAATAATACTCCACCACCATCGAACCGCTTCGGCGCGAACCCGCATGACGCGATATCTGGTCAATAGGCGTAGCCATCGGACGTATCTTCACTATTCGGTCATCAATCTCGTTTCTCAGCAAGTCAGGCGACGCCTCGCGGCTCAGCTCAAGGGTAAGAGGTTCACCTCCCACATGCTTTCCGCCGGCCACTCCGGCCACAACGCCCATTGCCAGCCCGTACTCGCCCCCGCTGCAACACCCGTCAAGCAGCATAAACATCGCCCACATGAAAGCCGCCACGGCAACCACCTTCATCAAATCACTCTTCAAAATTCTTCTCATAATCTTTTCCATTTCCCAAAAAAATTAAAAAATAAAACACTAAAAAAGCTATAAAGCTATAAAGCTAAAGATAAAAACTAAAGATTAAAACTAACAAATTCCCTAAAAATCAATCAAATAAAAAACCACGCCGACCTAATCGTCTTATCGTTTCACCACCTGCATAGCAATAATTATGAATTATGCATTATGAATTATGAATTGCCTTCACTCCCACACGCTCCGGCGCATATTATTGAGTATCATAACCTCATTCTCCGCCACCTCGTGGCTCGCATTCTGCCGCCCGGCGCGCCCCTCGTTCATCCACGCCTCGATATTCTCGTTGCGGCCCCGTTCATAACCCCGTGCCTCAGCCTCGGCAATCAGCCTTTCCACTTCCGCCTCGGTAACCCCTGATGCCACAGGCTCCTCTGAGTCATCCGCATCATCTTGCGTAGGCGTCACGTCGCATTCATTTGCCGGCCCGTCGGTTGTCGCCGTCGCTTGCTCCGTGTTTTCGTTCACCGTCGTCTCATCGGCAATAGCCGTCTCATTCTCCCCGGAGTCGGGAGCGATAGCTTCCGTAATCTCCTCGTTCACTTCAATAACTTCCTTTTCCATATCTTTCTTATTGGTTGATAATTTGTTTACACTGCAAAATTACCGCCGCCCCAAAACAAAAATGCGTCAAAAAGTTACAAACTCTTAGTAAACATAGATTGAATAATGGTAGCATTGTATCAGATATGCAGGCGTAGAGCCGGAGGCTCGGTGTTATGATTAACCCCGGGTGGAGACCGCGGAGCGGGCGCAACCCGGGGATTCTACGGACATGTACAGGATAAGCCCGGGAAGGGCGGTGTTGTGGTACAGCATGGCATATATCACGACATCGTCGCGGAGGGGCTATTTGTTAAAAATAATGATAATTGTTAGTGTAAAATAATTTTAAACAATTACCTAAAAATTTTATTTTTCAAAATCTTTGTTTAACTTTGCAGCAATAGAAAAATATTGTTACGTGATTGGGGCTCCATTCTGCTCCGTCATCTCAAAGTTCTCCTTTTTCTCTCAACTAACTCTCTCTCGATCTTCAAAATACATAACTTATTCTCCGGCTGCCCTTTCTGGAAACCCGCCACAACTTCTAAAATAAAAGTCCAAGGCCGCTCGTGAGATAGTTTATGCCTGAATATGGGTGTGAACTATTGCATGCGAGACTGTTGGACAGGGCGCTTGGCGGTGCCTCAGCAAGCATTCTCATTGTGATAAGTTCACACCTTCTGTTTGTCTGCACACTCTCTCGTCCGACACGATCTCTCTCATAAAAAACACCCTCTCCTCCCGATTTTGACATAAATGACAATAATTGTAACCATAACATACGAACCATTTTTACGCTATAAATAATTTAATTGAAATTTGGACAAAAAGCAGGAGCGTCGCCGTGAGGCAACGCTCCTGCCGATTTATAATAACCAATATTATTAGCTACACTTGTTATCAATACCTGCACCGCCCTAAAAAATCTCTAAAGACTCTAAAGACTTTAATGACCTTAACGACCTTAAAGTCCTTAAAGAAATCCCCAACCCGCAGGCTCATTCAAAATTCAAAATCCCAAATTCAAAATTATTTAAACGTTTCGCGTATCTTATCCACATAGTCCAGCTTCTCCCAGGTGAAAAGTTCCACCTCCACCGTCTTATCCTCCTCGTATGCCGAGTGGAAATGCTTGGTGACCTTGCGCGGAGTGCGGCCGAAGTGCCCGTAGGTAGCCGTCTCCAGATAGATGGGATTGCGCAGACCCAGTCGTGTCTCTATCCCGTGAGGCGTCATGTCGAACAGCTCGCTCACCTTCTTCGATATCTCGGCGTCGCTCATATTCACCTTCGAAGTTCCCTGCGTATCCACATAAAGTGATACGGGCTGAGCCACACCGATGGCGTATGCCACCTGCACCAGTGCACGGTCAGCTACTCCTGCCGCAACAAGATTCTTGGCGATATGGCGTGCCGCGTACGCTGCCGAACGGTCCACCTTCGACGGGTCCTTCCCCGAGAAAGCGCCTCCGCCGTGCGCACCGTGGCCTCCGTAGGTGTCCACGATGATTTTGCGTCCGGTCAGACCGGTATCTCCGTGCGGACCACCCACCACAAACTTGCCAGTCGGGTTGACATGCAGTATGAACTCATCATCAATCAGCGCCGCTATGTCAGCGGGAAGTTTAGCTTTCACCGCCGGGATAAGCACGCGCTTCACATCCTCGCGTATCTTACCGAGCATCTTGCGGTCGGCCTCCTCCTGGGTAAGCGCGCCGTCAGCCTCGATGAAATCGTCATGCTGCGTCGATATGACAATTGTGTGCACGCGCACCGGGCGGTGCTCCTCGTCATATTCCACCGTCACTTGGCTCTTCGAGTCGGGACGCAGATACGAGCGCACCGCGCCGTTCTTGTCCGTATAAGTGAACTCCTTCCCCTCGCGGCGTATGCGCGACAGCTCTTTGAGCAACGCATGGCTAAGCGCCAGCGTCAGCGGTATGTAGAGAGGTGTCTCGTTTGTAGCGTAGCCGAACATCATGCCCTGGTCGCCTGCGCCCTGTTGCGTGGGGTCTGTCACGTCCACACCGCGGTTGATGTCGGGCGACTGCTCGTGAATTGCCGAAAGCACACCGCACGCCTCGCCGTCAAACTTCAGCTCCGAACGGTCATAACCGATTTCCTTGATGACGCGGCGCACCGTCGACAGCAGGTCGATATACGCGTTGCTCTTCACTTCGCCCGCCACTACGACTTGACCCGTCGTGACAAGCGTCTCGCATGCCACCTTCGAGTTGCGGTCATGCGCAAGAAACTGGTCAAGGATAGCGTCCGAAATCTGGTCCGCTACTTTGTCGGGGTGACCCTCCGACACTGACTCCGATGTAAATAAATAATTCATTGCTCTTAAAGTTTTTTAAATTAGACCATTGCGCCACAATCTCACTCAGATGCCATCACTCTTTCTTCATGTCAGAATCTACTTGTTTCATGTCTGCATCCACTTGTAGGGACGCGATTTATCGCGTCCGCGCCCGAATGGCCCCGAATAGCATAATTCCCACATGACGGAATAGCAACAGCCACAAGCGAGTGTCGCGCATTAATAAAAACCGTAAGAACAGGGGTAAATAGGCTGGGAAAATGCGGTTTTAGCATTTTTTTTGGTGGTTGCAAGCAGCCAAATTTGTCCACCGTTCTTTATCACCGGCAAAATTACTCAATAAATTCCACCCCCGCAACCCCCCGACCGTTAAATTTCACCAATCCACCCAAATCCCATCATCCCCCCGTTAAAAAAATATCCAACAACCAAAATGGTAATATAGCCTCGTGATGACGCGTAAGCGGAATGTCCCCATATTTTAGACAAGCTTTTAACATCTCAATGTTAATGAAACATAAAATCCACCTCAAAATAAAACATTTTCCTCCTCCCCGCGTTATCCTAATACATAGCAGAATTACTTTTTCCGTTGCAAGAAATGTGATAATGATTGGTTTATTATTAATAACGAAAGGCTTCCGTGAGGAAGCCTTTCGTTATATCATCCCTCTCCTCCCGAAATCCCCCCTCCCCAAAAACACCCGACCCAAAACTCAAAAAAATATGAGGAAGCCCCCAAAAAGGGCGCTTCCTCATAAAGAAATCCAAATTATAAATACTCTCCCCCTAAAATCCCTGACCTATTGGCCCCATAAGCCCCATTAGGCCTATAAGCCCTATTATCGGCTAATCAGTCAACAATCCAACCGGTTCTGTCGGCTTTAAAGACCTTAGTGACCTTAATGACTTTAGTGACCTTAAAGACCTTAAAGACCCTACCCCCTTACTCCTCTACTTGCCGGATACGATGAAATTCTTAATCTCCCAGGTGTCGGCACCCGAAGCGCTCGAACCATACTTGAAGCCGATTTCAATCTTCTTGCCGGCATAAGCCTTGAGGCTGACAGTGCCCGACGATACGAAAGTCCACGCTCCTGCCTCGGGCCATGTGGGAATGCTGAGCGAAGTCCACGACGAAGCGCCTGCCTCGCGCACCACCATTCCGCAGAGCTGCTTGAGTGTGGTCTGGAACTTTGCGGCGTGGTCGAACGTCACGCTGGCGTCGCTCTTGCCCGAAAGGTCTACCGTGGTGTAGGCGATAGCCTCCGAAGCGTAAGCCGTGCCGCTGATGTAGCCCGATGCGTTCAGGTAGCCCGAGCCGTTGTACTCTCTCCACGACCAGATGCTTGTAGCAGCCTCCGGGAGAGTGATGTTGTCAAACTTCCAGTCATTGCTGTTGCTGACGAGACCTTCATAGATGGTACCTTCGCCCGAGGGGGGATTGGGTGTGTCGCCGCCCGTGCCTGAGCCGTTAATCTCATATTTCGAGGTATTCTTCAGGCCGGGACCGCCGCAATACTTCATCACGTCGCCGTAGAGCAGCACTTCAGCGCCTAAATTGCCGGGATTGTCCTGAAGGTTGAGCGCGGTTCGCACGGCTCCCGAAGGAAGCTGAATACTGATACATTGTGTGTAGTCCTTGCAGTCGGCCGTCGGACCGAGCACCATATTTGTCTTGACGTCGGTCGGAACACCGAATACGGTGTTCGACAGTACTGTTGTCGGCGATGTAGGCATATATCCCACGATGTAGCCTTTCACCCATACGCCTGCGCCACCGGGGGCAGCCTCTTGCGTCGATGTCGGGTTAAGTGCGATTACGTTGGCCGCGGTGTAGGGTTTCTCCTGTGTCCCGTCGCCGTCACCTGCCGGAGGTGTCGGAGGATTCGGGGTGTCGCCGCCCGTACCCCCTGCGAGGATGGTGTATTTGGATGCGTTCTTCAGACCGGGACCTCCGCAATATTTCATCACGTCGCCGTAGAGCGCTACCTTGGCGCCGAGATTGCCGGGATTGTTCTGGAGGTTGAGCGCCGTGCGCAATGCTCCCGAAGGAAGCTGTATGGAAATACACTTGGTGTAGTCGGTACAGTCGGCTGTCGGACCGAGCACGATATTGGTGGCAAGGTCAGCCGGAGCGCCGAATACCGTATTGTTCAGCGTGGTCGACGGATTTGAGGGCATATAGCCTACGATATAGCCTGCCACCCATACGCCGCTCTGCACTGCGTCGGTAGTCGACGTCGGGTTGAGGGCGATAATCTGCGATGCGTTGTAGGGCTTGGCCTCCGTACCGTCGCCGTCGGCTATCGTGCCGCCGCCTGTCTCTACGCCGTCAATGCGGAATTGCGATGTGGCACCCGAATTTTCAGTGATACCCCATGTGCCCATATACTTCTCGAGCGAGCCGTAAAGCCATATCTGCTTGCCGAAGTTCGAGGGATTGTCACGGAGGTTGCCGAGTTCGCGGAGTTTCGTATCCTGCGGAAGCGAGATTACAAGGCACTTGTTGTAGTCCGTGCAGTCAGCTGTCGGACCGATTACAAGCGTATTGGCGAGAACTACCTCGCTGCCCCATTCTATATCGGCGTTCGAGCTTACTGTCGTCACCTCGGGAGCCACGGCACCTACTATGTAGCCCGTAGTCCATCCTTTGGCACGGCGTCCGGCCTGCTCTACGGCGATGGCCTGCTCAACGGTGTACGGATTATCCTCGCCACCCGGTTCGATGGTCGGGTTGCCGAAGTTCATGCATCCTGCCGCGTCAAGCAGCGTGAGCTGCCAGGGGTTGGAATCGGAGTCGTCCGATGTCGAGTAATAGTCGAGGATACCCACAACGTCGCCGTTGCCCTCCGGGAGCATCACGTCGCGGAATGTGGCATAGCCCGATGTGCGCACCGTCAGTGTCTGGCCGTTTGCGTCCTTCAGCAGTCGGTTGGTGGTTACCTTGTATCCGTCGGTGAAAGCGACCTTGCCTCCCTCCACGAAACTTACGTTGTTGAATCGCACTAACTGCGACTGCACGCCTGCTAACAGCGACGGGTCGGTGGGCAGTTCGCTGAAGTTGCGCATGCTTATGGTGTCTATTTCAGCCGTGTTGGGTAGCCCGTTGAGTTGGCTATGTGATTCGAGCAGTACCGGAGGCATGAACGTGGCTTCCCACACCTGGTTCTTCTCGTAGAACAGCGGATAGCCTAACTGTTGCGTGCCGTTGTATTTGCCTATGTACATGTCGGTCAGGTCAATGACAATCTCCTGGCCGGGAGCATACTTCGTATACATGCCGGTGGAGTTCACCGAGATGGCAAGCGCTGCCGTCCCGTCCTGTATCACTAACTTCTTGTACACGTTGCCCGTGCGGTCCGATGAGATGACGCGCCCGCTGATTATGTAATGCGAGCCGTCATCTTTCGTCCTGATTGTGTCGATATAGTTGACAGTATTCTGCCAGTATGCCTGCTTCGCCTCGAGAATAGTAGTGTTGGGCGTCATTGTGGCCACCGGTATGTCAAGACCCGGCTGATGGTCGTCGAAGTCATCCTGACATGCGGTAAATCCGACTCCCGTCGAGAGCGCTGCGATGCCTAATATATATTTTTTCAGACTGTTCATATTGTTTGAATTTTTGTTGATGAATCCGTCAAGACAAAAAATTACTAATTACTAATTGCTAATTACTAATTATCAAAGTCCTTTGACGATGAAATTCTTGATCTCCCAGGTGTCGGCACCCGAAGCGCTCGAGCCGTACTTGAAGCCGATTTCAATCTTCTTGCCGGCGTAAGCCTTGAGGCTGACGGTGCCCGACGATACGAAAGTCCACGCTCCGGCCTCGGGCCATGTCGGGATGCTGAGCGAAGTCCACGACGAAGCGCCTGCCTCGCGCACCACCATTCCGCAGAGCTGCTTGAGTGTGGTCTGGAACTTTGCGGCGTGGTCGAACGTCACGCTGGCGTCGCTCTTGCCCGAAAGGTCTACTGTGGTGTAGGCGATAGCCTCCGAAGCGTAAGCAGTGCCGCTGATGTAGCCCGATGCGTTCAGGTAGCCCGAACCGTTGTACTCTCTCCACGACCAGATGCTCGTTGCAGCCTCCGGGAGAGTGATGTTGTCAAACTTCCAATCATTGCTGTTGCTTACGAGACCCTCGTATATGGTACCTTCACCGGGGGTAGGGGTGTCGCCGCCCGTACCCGAGCCGTTCATCTCATATTTCGAAGTATTTTTAAGGCCGGGGCCGCTGCAATACTTCATCACGTCGCCGTAGAGCAGCACCTCAGCGCCTAAGTTGCCGGGATTGTCCTGGAGGTTGAGTGCGGTTCGCACGGCTCCCGAGGGGAGCTGAATGCCGATGCACTGGCTGTAGTCCTTGCAGTCGGCTGTCGGACCCAGTACGATGTTTGTCTTGAGGTCGGCCGGAGCGCCGAATACGGTATTGTCAAGCGTGGTCTTGGGGCTCGAGGGCATGTAGCCCACGATGTAGCCTTTCACCCATACGCCTGCGCCGCCGGGGGCAGCCTCCTGCGTCGATGTCGGGTTGAGGGCGATTACGTTGGCCGCGGTGAACGGTTTCTCCTGTGTCCCGTCGCCGTCACCTGCCGGAGGTGTCGGAGGATTCGGGGTGTCGCCGCCTTCGGTCTTGCCGTTGAGGCTGATGATTTTGCTACCCTGTGCCACTTCCGGTGTGGTATTGTACTTGATGAGCTTGCCGAGTATGATTACCTCGTCGCCTACCTTGATGGCATCGGCCGAAGTGAACTTGTCGCCGTTGAAATAATATCCGCGGAACACTTCGAGCTGCTTGTTCGACGTTCCGTCGTTGGAGATATAGTAGGTGGCGTTGCCGAAGTTGCCGGTGTCTATTTCGTCAATCTTGGAGATTTTGCCCTTGATGTAGACATCGTTCTGCGACATGCTGCCTGCCTCGATGATGGCGAGTGCGCGCACTGCGTCGTAGGGCGATTCGAGTGTGCCGTCACCGGTTCCCTCGGTCACATCGCCCGGGTCGCTCGGTTCGCCGGGGGTGAAGTCGGGCTGTATGGCCGGGTCGTTGGCCATCTCATACAGTTCCGGAGCCTTGTACTGCTCGGAGAGGCTGGAGTAGATGCCGTATGACTTGTAGTTGGTGTCGTATGCTAAGATTGAGCCTGATGCCACGTTCGATATTACCCAGCGGCCTTCACCGTTCTTAACGGGTGCCCAGTAGTACGCCGTGTTGTCCTTCTGCGGATTCTTTGACACGCTCGGACGGTTCGACCAGCCCGATCCGTAGGGTGCCTGATACAGGAACATGCCCTTGTAGTCGGTCATGTAATACTGGCCCGAGCCTTCCGATGTCTCGGTGAACATGAATCCGTATTTCTCCGATGCGTTGAACTTGTTGCCTGCGATTGTCACTGCCTCGGTATAGAGGAAGCCGTTGTCGCCTGCTGCTGTCACGGTCTGTGCGGCCGTTCCGTCGGTCACGAGCGCGTATGCGCGGCCCGACTTGATGTCGCCCGTAAGCAGCGTATAGTCCGATTTGCCTACCTCGACATCGCCTGTGTCTGTGCCGAGCGGACCCCACTCGAAGTGGGTCAGCGAACGCATGCCAGGTATGCCGAGATACTTGTCGATATATCCGCGTACCGTTACCTCGCGGCCGAGATTCGACGGGTTTTCGTTAAGGTTCAGGCCGTTGCGTACCACACCCGACGGAAGCTGGAGGGATATGCACCGGCTGTAGTCAGTACAGTCGGGGGTCGGAGCCAGAAGCAGGTTATTCTTGCTCTCAAACGGAGCCGCGAACGCCGCCGTCTGGTCGTTGCACACGAATACTGTCTCCGTAGTGTTCACGCATCCTACTATGAAGCCTGTCACCCAATAGTATTTTTCCGTATCGGGCGCGCTTGAATAGTATGCGTTGTAGTATGCGTAGGCGCCCGCAACGGAGAGGGGCGCGTCCCACTTGCCGTCGCCGCCTAAGTCGGGGCTGATGACGGGGGGATTGTCAAAATTGACGTCGCACGATGTAATTCCCGTACCTGCGGCAAGGGCTATTACCGACGCGTATAATATTTTATGCAGTTTCATAAACATTTTGCTTTTGTTTGGTAATCTGTTGTTCGTGAAGTCCTGATTGTTTTATCCGGCATCTCGGTTAGAAACGGACACCGACGTTCAGGAACAGACGTATTCCCTGCGCGTACTGATATTTGTTGGGGAATTTCTGCGCGTCGTAATTGGTATAGTCGAAACGTCCCTGCTGGAATGCGTTCGTCATGATGTCGCGGTTGTTGAGCAGGTTGGTGGCCGACAGGTTGAAGTTCATCGATACCGAGCGGTTGATGTACACGAGCTTGCCGATCGACGCGTTGAGCACGAATGCGTTCTTCATCTTGTCCTGCTGGGCGAGCGAGTGCATTTTTGCTTCAAGCTCCTCCTTGTTGGGATAATGCTGCCACAGGTCGGGAAGCTCCTCGTGGCGTATCGGTGATACCTGCACGTATGAGTCGCCCATCCATGATGCGTTGACGTTGAAGAACCACTGCTTCGGAGCTGCCCAGTCAAGGCCTACGTTTATTGCCGTCTGCGGAGTGCCGCCGATGAAGAAGTTGTTCAGATATACCTTGGTCTCGATGTCGGCCATCATGCCGTTTTCGTACGACTTGATGCCCGTCGGACGGTTCTTGTACTGGTAGCGTGCCCACGTGCCGGCCATAGTGGCGGTCAGCGACGGAGTGATTTTGTAGGCCATGCCGAGCTCGATGCCCTTGTACTGGCGGCGTACACCTTTGAGCACGTAGTTCATGAATGTGCCGTACTGGTCGTCGTAATATGAGAATTTCTCGGTGAGGTCGCTCATGTGTGTCCAGAATGCCGAGATAGCACCGCGGAAGCGGCGGTAGTTCCACGTGTAGGAGATGTCGCCCGAAATGACGCGCTCGGGAGTCAGCCCGTTGATGGCGGTGTCTTTGATACGCGGAGAGATATAGGCATATTCAAACAGGGGAGAGCGGGTCTCGTACGATGCATGTGCCGATACGAAGTTGCGTCCGTCCACCTTGTAGGTCGCGCCGGCCTTGAATGCGCCGGTGTCGAAGCGGTGGGTCTCGCCTTTGCCGTAAGAGTTTTCGGGTGCGCGGCCGTTGCGCATGTGGCCGTCACGCTGGAACTGCGTGTACTGCATCTTCAGGCCGTAGTTGATGTCCCACTGCGGCAGGGTGATCATGTTCTGCAGCCAGCCTGTCACCTGCACGGCGTTGATGGTGTAGTCGTAGCCGAAGCGGTCGCCGTCTTTCACGCGGCGGTTCGGATTGTTGAGGTCATTCTGCAGCACGTCGGGGTCGCTGGGGAAGTCACGTTCGGCAAATGTGTCGATGTCCTTCCAGAACTCGCCGCCGAGAAGGTCGCGTACCGTCTTGAAGTAGTCAGCCGACGTATAGTTGAGCTGTACGCCTCCCTGAAGGCTCATGTTGTCGTTCAGGCGGTGGTTGACCGTCGAGTTGAGGTGGAACTGGAACTGGTTGCTGACGCGGTTCTCGAATACGTATACCGAACCTTTGCGCTCGTTGTAGGGCAGGCCTTCCTGCTCCATGTTGGCGAGGTAGTTGGCCTGATAGAGGGCGTCCCAGTTGATCTGGCGGTCAAACGGTATGCGTGTGCCGTCGGGGCTGGTCATGTAGCCGTTGCGCCATGCGTCGGCCACCAGTTCCGATTCCGGAGTAGGCATGCCGTCCTCGAAGTAGGCCGAAGGTAGTCGCTTGTAATAGTCAGGACGCGGGTCGGGCGAGTTGCCGCTGCGGGTGAGTCCCGTGGTGCTGTAGTGTGTCCAGCGCAGGGCGGCGCCGGTGTTGACTATCGTGCGGTCGTTCTTGAATATCCAGTTGAGCATCGCGGTCGGGTCGAACTGCTCGATTACCTTGGCCGAACGTTTCTTGCCGTCCTGCCAGCCCCAGTTGGGGTTATACGTGTTGTCGTCCACAAGGTCGAATATCTCCTGGTATGACGCGCCCGTGCCGCCGCGCTGTATCGGGGCGCCGAATGCGGTCAGCGTCAGCGAGTGGTTCTTGTTGATTACCTTCTCCAGCGACATGAACGCGCCGAACGAGTTGTAGAACGTTCCGTCTATCACACCCTCGTCGGCCCAGCGGCCTATCGCGCTCAATGTCAGTCCCCAGCCGTTCTTGTTGATGCCGGTGGAGTAGGTCGCCATCGCGCGGAGCATATAGTTGGAGTTGGTATAAGCTACCGAACCGTTGAAGCCCGGAGAGTAGCTCGATGTGATGGTGTTGAAGTTGGTCGAGCCGGCAAGGTCGCCGAAGCCGTAGGCGGCCGCACCGAGTCCTATCGTGTTCGTGCGGTTGCGGAATGCACGCGATGTCATGCCGCCCAATGTCGAGTAGCTGAAGCGGCCGCGTCCTAAGTCATTGAGCTCAATGCCGTTGAGATAGACCGACTGATACTGCGAGTCAAGGCCGCGGTAGCGGAAATACATAGGCTGGAAGTTGTAGTTCGAGGCATTGTAGTAGATGTCGTCCGAAGCTCCCGTGAGCGCCTGGATTGACTGCGCGCCACCCTCTTCGTCGTCAAGGGCGTTCTCGTCATACCACATGTCCTGTGCTTCCTCGTAGTAAACCGAGTTCAAGTCATTGTTGGCCATCGTGATAGGACCCATGTTGACTGTCTGGTTCGCGAATAATTCTACCTGTTTTGTTGCGTCGGCATAGCCGTAAGCGATTGTTGTCAGGGTCGTGACCCCCGGTTGGGCATTTGAAATCAGGAAGTCGCCGGCAGGACCGGTGGTGACTGTAATCCCTTGATTTTGAAGCGTCACTAAGGCGCCGGCAATCGGATTGCCGGTATCGGCCTCAACTACGCTGCCGCTCACCGCTGCCCGTTGGGCCAAAGCGGGGACTGCTGCCGTCAACAGCATGAGTAGGAACAGTTTTAGTTTCATAAATGCGTGAGGTTAGTTAATATAATTTTTCATTTTGTTACGGTAATTAAATTTTTGGGTAACGAATTTCAAAATTATTTAAAAAAAACATATCCACCAAATATTTTTTACAGGAATTTTGTCAAAAAGCCCGCATTTCTGTTCCCTTTTGAAATAACGGTTTTTCCATGAACTTTTCTATGTTTGTCTTGTTAGAATTTTATTGGAAGAATATTAAATATTCATTAAACACACACAGATATGAAAGCAAAATTATTAATCGCAGCCGCAGTATCGTTTTTGGGCGCAGCCGGTTTTTCAGCCTCCGCGCAGGCTCCCGGTCAATATGATAATACGCTCCCCGGCATCGCTGTGGCCGGCTCGCAGGATTACGACAAAATTCCAGAAAAGGCAAAACACTTCATCTCGAAGCATTTCAAAGATGTCAGCGTCACCAAGTGCGAGCAGTATTTCGCCGAAGGCAAATATGAAGTCGAACTCTCCAACGGCGTCGACATCGACTTCAACAACGACGGCGAAGTCCTCGAGATTGACGCTCCCGACAATGCCGTTCTCGACCCGGCACTCGTGAAAGACCTGCTCCACGACACCGCATTCCACCGTCTGGCAAAGGACGGCGTCAACAGCAAAGTCGAATCAATCGAATTCAAAAAAGGAAAAGTCGTTGAAGTAGAAGTAATGATACCCGACCCCGACACCTACATCTTCGTAGTAGACGGCGACTTCATAGGCTTCGGCGACTGACCCCCGCGGGCAGTTTTGCAACTTCCCCCTCCACGTTGTATAAAGATTGAGTCACGCAACGCATTCCCAATGCGTTGCTCAAATGGGGCGGGGGCGTCTCGCCCCCGTGGTATTATTTCCGTATCAAGAAATTACCACGGGGCGAGACGCCCCTGCCCCATAACATCTTATTGTATTTACGGCCATTTAAGCGGGCTATGACGGCCTGTAACACGTTCGCTCAGCACCGTTGATTCAGTCGGCGCGGGCCGTGATTTTCTTGCCTCGCGGCAGGTGTGGAAACTGTAGTCGGGATTGAAATCGGCCGGCTTGTTCATATACTGCGGCCGCTCCATGATGCCGTCGGGATGAAGTTTCCAGCGCTCTGGGATGGTGTTGAATGCTTTTGTATGCAAATTTACAAATTTTTTGCTAATTTTGCGGTCGGAATATTATTTGCCTGATATTTGGCTGAATAGCTTGGCTTTAAATTATTATTATACTTACATTACATTATGAGTTCTTTTAAATCTTACCTTCCAAAACATTGGCGGCGCTGCGCGATGGCTGTCGTCATGAGTGCGGCCTTCGGTCTCCTTTTCCCGTCTTTCCGTGCCGCCGCTCAGAATTCCACAACCTACACCGTCTATTTCGAGAAATATTCGGAGTGGTCGAAAGTATGTACCTGGGTCTGGGACAAGAACGACGGCAACCGTAACTACACCGGCGGAACATGGCCCGGTAAAGAAATCCACCTCTCGGCTGACTACCCCGAGCTGTATTCCTTCACATTCGAATGCACGGCTTCCAATCCCGATCTCTACTGTATATTCAACGACGGTAACACCGCCGTGTCTGAAGGCGAAAAAGCCAAACATCAGACCAATGACCTCAAGCTTCAGAACGGCTACGTATATACATTCGGCAGCGACACGCCGAAATGCCATATCGACGACTACATCGTGCCGGTTCCGGGCGAAAATATAAAAGTCTATTTCGACAACACCAACTCCTCGTGGACTCGACCTTACGTGTATGCATTCACCGGCACACCGTCATCCTCAGTCGGAACGGCGATGTCGAGCCACAATGCTCCCGGCCTCGAAAATATATGGAGCTGCGAGGTGCCGCAGTCGGCCGCAAGCCTTATATTCAACGACGGCACGACCTCAGGCAGCCGCACTTCGGCGCTTGCCGCCATTGACGGCCATATCTATTCGTCCGACAACGGCGGAAAGGACCTCGGACTGATGAGCGAATACAGCGGTCCGGCCATCGACCCCGAAAATCCCCGTCGCCTCACTTACTGGATTTCTCCCGAAGTAGCCGGTCAGAACGATAAAATCACTCTTTACTTCGACCGTTCGAAAGGCTCGCGTGAACTGGCCGCGACCGACGACATATACGCATGGATCGGAGTGATTACTTCTGAAAGTTCGGACGACAAGGACTGGAAGCACGACCCGCAGGAATCGGGAGCCTCTTGGGCAAATCTGACAGACAAGTTCAAGATGAAACGTCTTTCGGCCGACGGGAACGTATATAGCCTTGAAATGTCGCCTACATTGGCGTCATGGTTCAATATGCGCGACGACGAGCGAGCATCGAAGATTGCCGTCATCTTCCGCGACAAAACCGGCAGCATCCGCTATGACGGAGGTAATAACCAGTACATCTCGCTGCAGGCGCTCCCTGTCGACCCGAGCCAAAGTCCCCTCGGAGCGTTTGTAAGCGCCGAAAACAATAACGGTACGGTCACGATTGCCGGTTCGAAAGGGGGCCGTCTCATGATTACCCCGTATGCTCCCGACATAGTGAAAGTATTTACGCTTCCCGCGTCGCTTGTCGGTTCAACCGACGATTCTGCCCGCGAACGCCGCTCTATCTCCGTTGTGGCCGTCCCCGACGTGACCTACACTGTCGATGATACCGACGACGAATACCTTATCCGCGTGGCTGGCGGCGTGACCGTAAGTGTGGACAAAAACACCTGCTTCGTCACCTTCCGCGACGACAATACCGTATTGCTGAGCGAAAACGGCGGCCTCGTCAACACCCCCGGACAGCGCACGGTCAACTTCCTCGGCATGAACGACGACGCATTCTATGGCGCCGGCTACAACGGCCGCAACACCAACATCGGCGGTACATCATGGACGATGCGCAACAAGCAGACCGGCGGATGGAATGCCACATGGTCGGCTCCCCACAACATCTGTATCCCCTATTATGTGTCGACCAACGGCTACGGCGTCCTTTTCGACGACCACTATGTCGATGCCGTGATGACGCCGTCATCCTCCGGTTCATCCTACACCACCGCGTCGGCCAACCCGATAGCTTACTATTTCGTGGGCGGCGGTTCGATGGAAAAGGCCATGAAGAACTATATCACGCTTACAGGTTATCAGCCACTTCCTCCGTTCTGGGCTCTTGGCTACATAACCTCGCGCTATGGCTACCGTTCGGCGTCGGAGGCCGAGAATGTAATAGGCCGTATAAAGGATGCACGGCTCCCGCTCGACGGTATCGTCTTCGACCTCTACTGGCAGGGAGAGACCAACGCCGGAATGGGCAATCTCGAATGGTACACACCCAAATTCCCCAACCCGACCGCCATGCTCGCCGACTTCAAGTCAAAGCATGTCAACACTGTCTGCATCACCGAGCCATTCTTCACCAGCGACGCGTCGGACAACTACGACTATCTGAAAAAACAAGGCTTCCTTGCCGACGAGAAGGTTGGCGACATGACCTGGCTGACCAATAATCCCGTCGGCCTCATCGACGCTTCAAATCCCGACGCCATGAAGTGGATGGGCGAGTTCTACAAGAAGCATACACTCGCCGGCATGGCCGGATGGTGGCTCGACCTCGGCGAACCCGAACGTCACTTCCCCTCCAACTGTCATCACGCCGGCGGCACATGCGACCAGATACACAACGAATTCGGCAACCTCTGGATTGAGGGCGCATACAAGGCGCTCACCGAGGCCGCTCCCGACATGCGCCATCTGCTGATGCCGCGTTCGGGCACTGCAGGCATGCAGCGTTTCAGCACATTCCCCTGGACAGGCGACATACAGCGCTCATGGACAGGTCTGCAGGCACAGGTCCCCGCCCTCGTCAACGGCTCGATGTCGGGTATCGGCTATCTCGGCTCCGACATAGGCGGATTCTGCAATTCCGACAATAATTCCGACGAACTCTACCTGAGATGGGTGCAGCTCGGAGTATTCTATCCGATGATGAGAACCCATGCCCAGGAAAGTCTGACTCCCGAGCCTTACAACCGTCCCTCGATTATCGGCAAAGTGCGCGACGCCATCAATCTGCGTTACGCCTACCTTCCCTACACCTACACCCAGGCCTACCGCTACTCGCGCTACGGTTCGCCGATGGCGCGTCCCGCCAATTTCGCCGACGACGACAAGTCGGTGCTTGCCGATTGCAAGGATGCCTATCTGTGGGGCCCCGATGTCTACGTGGCTCCCGTCATCAGCAGCGGCACGGCGCGCGACATCACTTTCCCCGAAGGCGACTGGCTCGACATGAACGACTTCTCCACCATCTATGAGGGACACCGCACCGTGCGCAGCTATTCCGCCCCGATGGATGTCATACCCCACTTCATGCGCCGCGGCTCGTTCGTGCCCCGCTACCGTCAGGACACGTTCACGAGCACTGCCGAGATTGACACCCGCAGTGTCACCGTCGACTACTTCCCCTCGTGGAAGCCGGAGCCTGACACCGGCATGATTTTCGACGACAACCGTACGAGCGCAAGCACAATTGCCAACGGCGAATACACGCTGACCACATTCGAGGGATGGGGCGACGCCGGTAGCGACGGCAGCCTCACGGTACGTATTTCCCGCGAGGGCAACGGCTGGAACGGAATGGATGCCGCCACCTGCAGTGATATCCTCTTCTGCATTCATGACTACCGTCTGGCAGGCGCGCCCCGTCTGGCAAGGGTATCGCCGGACGCCCCGGCCCGCGCGGCCGCAGCCTCAACTATACGTCAGCTCGGTTCGCTCGAAGAGGTCAAGGCTGAAAATTCGGCCGACAGCTACGCCATCGACGGCAACAATCTCTACGTCCGTATACCCCGTCTCAGTCCCGACGCCGGATATTCGTTTACTGTAACCGACGACGGCAATGTCACCGGTGTCGACGACATATTCGCTGGCTCGCAGATGACGCTTGCCTACTCCGGCGGATATATCACCTACTCGGCACCTGCCGGTACCGAGGCTCTTGCACTCGACATCTTCAGCACTACCGGTACCGCCGTGGCCGCTTACAGCGCACTTACAGCCGACGGCTACGCCAATCAGATTGACCTGTCGCTCCCGCAGGGCATGTACATAGCCCGTCTGAGCGGCCGCAACGCCTCCGGCGAAACAATCACCGAAACAATAAAGATGATGGTAAGATAACTCTCCCACCTGTAGGGACGCGATTCATAGGGCATTACAAAGCCCTGTTAAACAGACCGCGGTTAAAAACCGCGGCTACTATACGGGACGACGTGGCAATCACGTCAATAGTAGCCGCGGTTTTTAACCGCGGTCTGTTTAACATGGTGTCTCACTTTTTTACGGCGCGGGGTAAATCAAAACCTGTCATTCGGGTGTTATAGTGTCGTAACAGCATTAAACTACGTTTCAACTATGACTGCTTTAATCCCTTCTCACGACATCGCACAGTGGATACTCGGTATCGTACGTGATTTGTGCGCACTTATCGGACTTGACAGCAATCCGCGTATCGAACAGATTGTCTACGTGGTACTCATCTGCCTTTTCGCCATGTTGCTCGGATATGCCATACGCCGTGCGGTAGTGTTTGTCGTGCGCAAGATTATTAAACTCCGCAAGAGTGATTTCGGCAAAGAGCTTCTAAATCAGAAGATTGTGACAAAGTGCTCGCATATCATACCGCCGCTTGTCATTCTCGCATTGCTTCCGTTCGCCTTCGACCACTCCTCTTCGGTGCTTACATTCTTCCGCCGGGCGGTCGACATATATCTCACCATCATGTTCGGCGTGGGATGCAACGCCATAATCGGTTTCGTGTGGTACAACTACAACCGTCACGCCAACAAGGAGAACCATCCCCTCAAGGGCGTGATGAACGTGGCGAAGGGTATCGTGTGGATTATAATAACCATCATCTGCATGTCGATACTAATCAACAAGTCGCCTATGGCTCTTCTCGGCGGACTCGGTGCATTCGCCGCCGCCCTGATGCTGATTTTCAAGGACTCGATACTCGGATTCGTGGCCGGCATACAGCTGTCGAGCAACGATATGCTGCGTGTCGGCGACTGGATTGTAGTGCCTTCAACGATAGCCAACGGTATTGTCGTCGACGTGTCGCTCACCGTCGTCAAGGTGCAGAACTGGGACAATACCATCGTCATGCTGCCACCGTACTCGCTGGTATCCGGCTCGTTCCAGAACTGGCGCGGCATGTCGGACTCCGGCGTGCGCCAGATTGACCGTTCGGTCATCATCGACAACACCTCCATCGTGGCCGCCACGCAGTCGTTTATCGATGATATGACCGCAAAATATCCGCTTCTTCAGGAGTTCGTCGCCAAACGTCAGGCCGATGCCAAAGAGGGCAAATCGATGGTGTTCAACGGCGGCGTCGCCCCCGTCAACGGCACCCTCGACACAAACCTCGGTCTCTTCCGCGCCTATATGTGCCGCTACCTGCTCAACCACCCGGCGATAGCACACGACCAGAACATCATCGTGCGCCTGATGACCCCCGATGCCAACGGCACGCCCCTCGACATCTACTGCTTCACCGCCACAACCGACTGGCTCGCCTACGAGGCAATCCGCTCGCAGCTGTTCGAGCACATAGCCACCTCCGCAGCCGACTTCGGCCTCCGCATCTTCAACACCACCTACAACGGTCAGATTACCCTCACCCCGACCGCCACGGCCTAACGCAGGCGCATGTTTCATATAAAACAAAAGCACAAAAGAACAAAAAGCAACGGCACGAAAACAAAAGAACAAAAGAATAGACTACAGTACAATATTCAGTCCTTTTGTCTAATCTTTTGTTCTTTTGTGCTTTTGTTTTTCGTTTTTCGTTTTTTATTATTCGTTCTTTGTGCCTTTGTTTTATATGCGACTATCTCCGCAGTGCATCCATCAGGGCGGAGATGGCGGCGGTGATGTTGTCGGGATGTTCGCCGAGGCATTTGATGAATTTCGAACCGATTATGGCGCCGGAGGCGTTGGCTTGCGCGTCGGCGAGCGTGCGGGCGTTGGATATGCCGAATCCTATCAGGCGGTTGTGCTTGAGTTTCATTGAGTTGATGCGGCGGAAATAGTCGAGCTGCGCCTCGCCGAAGCTGTCGCGTGTGCCGGTGGTCGATGCGGCCGACACCATGTAGATGAATCCGTCGCAATGTTCGTCGATGAGGCGTATGCGTTCCTCCGACGTCTCCGGCGTGATAAGCATTATCATCGGTATGTCATACTCGCGGCACAGCTCGCGGAAGTCGCTGAGGTACACGTCGAAAGGCAGGTCGGGCACAATCATGGCGTCGATACCGGCCTCGGCGCACGCCTCAAACAGATTTTTTATGCCCATGCGCATCATGGGGTTGAGGTAGCCCATCAGCACGAGCGGGGTGTCGGGTACGAGCGGACGCACCGCCTTGACGTCGTCGAGCAGCCGCCGTAGTGTCATGCCGTTGCGCAGGGCTATGGTGGAGCTTTCCTGTATCACGGGTCCGTCGGCCATCGGGTCGGAGAACGGTATGCCTACCTCAATCATGTCGACACCGTTGGCGGCCAGTCCGGTTATGATTTCCCCGACGGAGTCAAGTGTGGGATAACCGGCGGTAAAGTATATGGAGAGTATGTTTTCGGGCTTTCGCTCGAATAGAGATTGCAGTCTGTTCATAATCAGTAGTTTAATTGGTGTAAGAGGACTGCTGAACCTAACCTTCCGCGGTTAAAAACCGCGGCTACTATGCGGCTGGTTATCAGTGCGTTTTGTTTAGTAGCCGCGGTTTTTAACCGCGGAAGGTTTAGTTTTGCAATACCATCTTGAGTTATAAGTAATTTATATTATTGATGAAATGAGCGAGCAGGGTGGCCGATTTCACCCCCGGAGTCGTCTCGAATTTTGAATTTAGGTCTACGCCGGCCATCAGGCCGTTCATTTTATGGAATAACTCTTTGACGGCTACCGCATCGTCGGGCGCTATCCCTCCGCTCAACAGGAAAGGGGTGGAAAAGGGCGCGTGCGCAAGCAGGCTCCAGTCGAATTTCTGCCCCGAGCCCCCCTTGGATGCCGACTTCGTGTCGAGCACGAGCATATCGGCATGACCGTCGTAGGCAGTGCATTTGTCCATATCATCGGCGCAAGCTATAGGTATGGCTTTCAATATCCTTACGCCGTCAGCGCGGAGCCTCTCGCAGTAGGCCGGGCTTTCGTTGCCGTGAAGCTGGACTGTGCCGAGCCCGTATTTACGCAAAATCCCGGTGACGGTGTCAATATCCTCGTCGACAAAAAGCGCCACGGGCTCAACACCTTGTGCTTTCAGTCGTGAAAGCGCGTCCGTATCAGGTTCACCGACAAAGCGGGGCGAGCGTGGATAGAATATGAATCCCTCCATGTCGATGCCGAGCGCCGCGACCTCGTCAATATTGTCGGGACGGCGCATGCCGCATACCTTGATTTTCATGACGGTACGTTGACGTATGACGCCAGTGTCGAGCCGGGCGACGGGGTTGACATAAACGCCTCGCCGATGAGAAATCCGTCGAAGCCCGCGCGGTGCAGCCGCAGCATGTCCTCATTGTTGCGTATGCCGCTCTCGGCGATTTTGACACAACCAGCAGGCAGTTTCTCGATCAGAGTCAGACTCGGCGCGAACTCTACCGAGAAATCGCGCAGATTGCGGTTGTTGACCCCCACCAGGTCAATGTCGGAGAATACCATCGGCAGCTCCTCCTCGCCGTGCAGCTCGAGAAGCACCTCCATGCCGAGCTGATGGGCTACCGAAGTGAAGCGGCGCACCTGTGCGGCGTCGAGCAGGGCGGCAATCAGCAGAATGGCGTCGGCGCCGGCAAGACGCGCCTGATATATCTGATACTCGTCGATGATAAACTCCTTGCGCAGCAGAGGCAGGTCGGTGACCGTGCGTGCCACCTGCAGGTCGGTCAGCGAGCCTCCGAAATAGGACGTGTCGGTCAGAATGGAGCATCCGGCGGCGCCGTTGCGCGTATAGTCGGCTACAACTTCGTCGACGCGTGCCATCGGGGCGATTTCGCCGCGCGACGGCGAGCGGCGTTTGAACTCGGCTATGATGCCGTATTCGTGGCTGCGTATCGAACGCCGCAGCGACCGTGTGGGCGACGAGTGCCGCAATGCTCCTTCGCGTATCATCTCCGGCGGGATACACCGGGATGCAGCTTCCACCTCTATGCGTTTTGTGGCGGCTATGCGTTGTAATATATCTTTCATATACTGTTGATTGTTAAGAATTTTCTGAATGCTTCCATAGCTCGGCCCGAGTCGATTGACTCCTCGGCGCGGCGGCGTGCCTCATCGAGGATCATGTCGGGGTTGAGGGTGGTAAGGGCGAATGCGGCGTTGGCTATGACGCAGTCGCGTTGGGCGGCGTTTGATGTCCCGGCGAGCACGCGGTCGAATATGCCGGCTGCCTCCGCCACTGTTTCCCCTCCGTAAATCTCCTCCTGACGGTGGGTGTCAAATCCGAGGTCGCCGGGAGTGAAAAGTCGTTCGCCGCGCGAGTCGCTGACCTTGAAGGGCGACGTCAGCGAGATTTCGTCGTAGCCGTCGAGCGAATGCACGATGGTGCATGCAATCCCCTCGTTCTGCGCGATGTAGCTGTAAAGGCGCATCAGTTTGAGATTATACACCCCAAGCAGCTGGTGACGCGGGCGCACGGGGTTGACGAGCGGCCCGAGCATGTTGAAAAACGTCCTTACCGCCAGTGACTTGCGCACGGCAGCCACGCTCTTTAGCGCCGGGGAAAAGAACGGCGCGTGGAGGTAGCATACGCCCGACTCTTCGAGCGAACGGCGCAGACGGTCGGTATCGGCGGTGAACTTCACCCCGTGGTGCTCGAGCACGTTTGACGCTCCCGACACGGAGCTGGCGCCGTAGTTGCCGTGCTTGATTACCTTCTCTCCCGCGCCGGCCACTACGAAACATGTGGCGGTGGAGATGTTGAAGGTATTTTTCCCGTCGCCTCCGGTGCCTACGATGTCGATGGCCTTCACATTGTCGAAGTCGACGGGCAGACGTCGTTCGAGAATCGCGTCGCGGAATCCGGTAAGCTCTCCCGTAGTGATGGAGCGCATCAGGAACACGGTCATGAACGCCGACAGCTGGGCGTCGTTGTAGCGCCCGTCGGCTATATTGAGCATCACGTCGCGCGCTTCCTCCCGCGACAGGTTCTTATGCTCGAACATCTTATATAACAATTCTTTCATTTCAGTGGTTTTGATTTTTATTTTCCGCGGTTTAAAACCGCGGCTACTAATTGGAGGCCCGGTACATAGTAGCCGCGGTTTTTAACCGCGGTGAATTACCGTACCCCACGTTTGGAATATTTTTAATGCTTCAGCCAGTTTTCGAGCATTCGGACGCCCGATTTTGTCATTATCGACTCGGGATGAAACTGCACTCCGCGTATGTCGAGGTAGCGGTGGCGCATCGCCATAATCGCTCCGTCGGCCGACGTGGCGGTCACTTCGAGGCAGTCGGGAAGTGTGGCGTCATCGACCACCCACGAGTGATAACGTCCCACCTCCGTGCCGTTTTCCACGCCGTCGAATATATAGTCGTCGGCCACAATCTCTATCGGGGTGGCCACGCCGTGGTACACTTCGTCGAGGTTGAGCAGCGTGCCACCGAAATACTCGCCGAGCGCCTGGTGCCCGAGGCATATTCCGAGTATCGGTTTGACCGTGGCGTAGCGTTTCAGAAATTCAGGCAACAGCCCGGCCTCGGATGGAATGCCCGGCCCCGGGGAGATGATGATTTTGTCATAGACGCCGATGGCGTCGAGGTCGAGGCGGTCGTTGCGCACTACGTCTGGCACCGTGCCGAGAGTGCGGAGCGCGTCGACGATATTGTAGGTGAAAGAGTCGTAGTTGTCGATTATAAGTACGTTCATAGTCGGTTCAGTCATTGAAGGTTGTGGCATACCCGACGGCTTTTACGAGCGCGCCGAGCTTGTTGTTGGTTTCGCGCAGTTCCATTTCGGGATTGGAGCGCGCCACTATGCCGGCACCGGCCTGCGAATAGAGACGGTTTCCCGTGCTTACGAAACTGCGTATGGTGATGGCTTGGTTGAGCGACCCGTCGAACCCGATGAAACCGATGCACCCGCCATAGATTTTGCGGTTGTGCGGCTCAATCTCGTCAATCAGCTGCATTGCCCGCACCTTGGGCGCCCCGCTGAGGGTACCGGCGGGGAATGTGCCTGCGAAGAGGCGGAACACGTCGGCACCCTCAGGGAGGGTGGCCGATACGCGCGACACGAGATGTATCACATGCGAGTAAAACTGTACCTGCTTCAGAAATTCTATCGCCACTTTGCCTCCCGAACGGGCGAGGTCGTTGCGCGCCAGGTCGACGAGCATGATATGCTCGGCATTCTCCTTGGCGTCGGCAAGCAGGGCGCGAGCAAGCTCATGGTCGCGTTCGTCGTCGCCCGTACGGCGGAATGTCCCGGCTATCGGGTCGATATAGGCTTTCCCTTTCTCCACGCGCAGATGCGTCTCGGGCGACGACCCGAACACCTTGAAGTCACCCATGTCGAAGAAAAACAGGTAGGGCGACGGATTGACGCAGCGCAACGCGCGGTACACGTTGAACTCGTCGCCGCGGAACTCCTGCGCGAACCGCCGCGACAGCACTATCTGGAACACGTCGCCTCGGCGTGCGTGGGCTATACCTTTTTCGACCATGCGTTTGTAGTCGTCGTCGGTGATGGTCGACGTCACTTCGCCGCAGGGGGTGAAGGAATACTGCGCCATGTTGTGGTTGTGGATGATGGCCTTGATTTCTTCCGTGCGGCTCTCCTGACCCGGCAGGAGGTTCTCGATGATGGTCATCTCGTTGTTGAAGTGGTTGACGCGTATGATGAAGCGGTAGAGTATATAGTATATGTCGGGAATGTCGCGGAACTCGTCGCACGGTTTCGTGATGTACACCTTGTCGAAATATCTTACCGCATCGTAGGCCGTATAGCCCAACAGTCCGTTGCCTGCGGGCATTTCGCCCTTGAATCTGAACGCTTTGAGATAGGTGGCGAGGGCTGACGGAACGTCGGACTGCTCGCCGACTTCGATAGCAATCTCCGAGCCGTCGGGATAGCGTGCGGTGATGGCTTCGTCGCGCAGCATGAAGTAGCCGATCGGTTCCACGCCGATAAGCGATACCGAATTCTGTTGTGTATGGTAATCGGAACTTTCAAGAAGCGCCGACTGCGGGTAAAGGTCGCGCAGTTTCAGATATATTCCGACCGGAGTTTCAAGGTCGGCAGGTATGGTCGTGGTTTTTGTAATTATCTCCATTTTATCTAATTCATAATGCATAATTCATAATTTTGCTTCGCGATAGTGTAATCTGGAATCGTTTCTGGGTGCAGCCCTACAACCGCTATTAATTGCTCATTGCTAATTACTCATTGCTAATTACTCATTGCTAATTGCTAATTGCTCATTATAGAGGGCGAGGTCCTTGTCGCCGCGGCCTGATAGGTTGATTACGACCACGTCGTCGGGCGCGAATTTCTTTATGTCGAGGGCGGCGAGCGCGTGGGCCGATTCAAGTGCGGGAATGATACCTTCCAATCGGGTGAGCCGGTAGGCGGCGTCGAGAGCCTGGCGGTCGGTGGCTGCGATGACTTCGGCGCGTCCCGTATCGTGCAGGTAGGCATGGAGCGGACCCACGCCGGGATAGTCAAGACCGGCCGAGATTGAGTAGGGTTCGGTAATCTGTCCGTCCTCGTCCTGCATCACCATCGTGCGCGCTCCTTGGATTATCCCTTCGGTGCCGCGGGCCATTGATGCGGCCGTCTCCCCCGAGTCGATGCCGAGGCCGGCAGCTTCGACCGCCACGAGGTTTACTTCCGGACGGTTGATGAAGTGGTAGAACGCTCCCGCCGCATTGCTGCCCCCTCCGATGCATGCCACTACATAGTCAGGCAGCTCCTTGCCGGTAAGCTCCGGCACCTGACGAAGCATCTCCTGAGATATTACCGACTGGAACCGCGCCACCATCTCGGGGTAGGGGTGCGGGCCGACCGTCGAACCGATTATGTAGAACGTGTCTGACGGGTTGCAGCACCAGTCGCGTATCGCCTCGTTGGTGGCGTCTTTGAGGGTCATGTTGCCCGAAGTCACCGGTACTACTTTTGCGCCGAGCATCTTCATGCGCTCCACGTTGGGATGCTGGCGTGCCACATCGGTGGCGCCCATGTAGACGATGCACTCCATCCCCATGAGCGCGCATACCGTGGCGGTGGCCACGCCGTGCTGTCCCGCGCCCGTCTCGGCGATGATGCGTTTCTTGCCCATGCGGCGTGCGAGGAGAGCCGAGCCGATAGCGTTGTTGATTTTGTGAGCACCGGTGTGGTTGAGGTCCTCGCGTTTGAGGTATATGTTGGTGTTGTAGAGCGCCGAAAGTCTGCGGGCATGGTAAAGAGGGGAGGGGCGGCCCACATAGTCGCGCATGAGGGAGTCGAACTCAGCCATGAACTCCTCGTCGTCGACCCAGCGGTAGAACGCATCCTTGAGATTCTCTACATTGGCATGGAGTATTTCGGGAATATATGCACCTCCGAAGCGTCCGTAATATCCTTCGTCGTCGACCGGTAAAAAATGTTTGTATCTGCTCATAATTTTATATAGTTGTCGTTGTTTCAGGTTTAATTTTTTCTTTTATGTCCGGATATAAAAAATTGCCGTGAGAAATAATATATTTCTACGGCAATCACATTTTTCCAAGCTGTATCTTTTATTGTCCAATCATGAGGTCAAAGTATATACATGCACAATTGCTGATGCCGCATTCTGTTGCGCCACCAACGCCAATTCTGTATATTTATACAAATATTCTGCATATTCAATACTTATTTCTGCAAAAGTAGTATATTTATTCTATAAAACAAACTTTTCACCCCAAAAAGTTTGATAAATATGCATTTTTTTCTCATTCAAAATAACTGTAAAATTTATAAAAGAGCCGGTCCCACTCCAAAAAAATGTCATAAATGTCATTTTTTTGGAGTGGGACCGGCTTGGTTTCGGTTGTAGGGAGAGGTATTAGGGGATTATTTGTTGATTTCGTCGAGGTTGCGCTGGATTTCTTCGTCGGAGAGATTGTAGTTGACGAGGTCGCCGGCGAAATATTTGTCGTAGGAGGCCATGTCGATGAGGCCGTGGCCCGAGAGGTTGAAGAGGATTACTTTCTTTTCGCCTGTCTCGATGCATTTCTTGGCTTCGCGGATAGTGGCGGCTATGGCGTGGCACGATTCGGGGGCCGGGATGATGCCTTCGGCACGCGCGAAGAGTGTGCCGGCCTCAAACGATTCGAGCTGCTCGATGTCGACTCCTTCCATCATGCCGTCCTTGAGCAGCTGCGATACGATGACGCCCGCGCCGTGGTAGCGCAGACCGCCGGCGTGAATGTTGGCCGGCGCGAAATTGTGCCCGAGGGTGTACATGGGCAGCAGCGGGGTGTAGCCTGCCTCGTCGCCGAAGTCGTACTGGAATTTGCCGCGTGTCAGTTTGGGGCACGATGCCGGTTCGGCGGCGATGAAACGTATCTTTTTTCCTTCGAGGATGGTGTGGCGCATGAACGGGAACGCGAGGCCGCCGAAGTTGGAGCCGCCGCCGAAGCATGCTATGATGGTGTCGGGATATTCGCCGGCCATCTCCATCTGTTTTTCGGCTTCAAGACCGATGACGGTCTGGTGGAGGGTGACATGGCTGAGCACTGAGCCGAGGGTGTATTTACAGTCGGGGGTGGTGCGGGCAAGCTCCACGGCCTCGGAGATGGCGGTGCCGAGCGAACCCTGATGGTTGGGGTTGACAGTAAGTATATCCTTGCCGGCACGGGTCGACATGGAGGGGGAGGGTGTCACCTGCGCGCCGAATGTCTGCATGATAGAGCGGCGGTAGGGCTTCTGCTCGTAGCTGATTTTCACCTGGTAAACTGCGGCCTCGAGTCCGAAAAGACGTGCGGCGTAGGCCAGCGACGCGCCCCATTGTCCGGCGCCGGTCTCGGTTGTGACGTTCTTGACGCCCTCCTGCTTGCAGTAATAGGCCTGCGGTATGGCTGAATTGAGCTTGTGTGAGCCCATCGGGCTTACGCTCTCGTTCTTGAAATATATGTGGGCCGGTGTGCCGAGCGCTTCTTCAAGACCGTAGGCGCGCACAAGCGGGGTCGAGCGGTAATATTTGTACATCTCCCTCACCTGGTCGGGTATCTCAATCCAGGCGTCGGTCTGGTTGAGTTCCTGGCGGCAAAGCTCTTCGGCGAATATGGGGTATAGGTCCTCGGGTTTGAGAGGCTCTTTGGTGGCGGGGTTGAGCGGCGGCAGCGGTTTGTTGACCATGTCGGCCTGAATATTATACCAGTAGCGGGGTATCTCTGACTCGGGGAGAATGAATCGTTTCTGTTTTTCCATTGTAGTTATGTCGTTTTTTGATTTTTATACAATTGTTGTGAATTGGATTTGTGTTTTATAAAGTATGACTTTATGATAGTCTAAAGCATGAAATTGTTGCAAAGATAAATAAAAATTGTGACGATTGAAACAATTTTCTATGATAAAAATATGCTTGACATAGAATATTTATTGAATATATTCTGTAAAAATGCATATTAATGCAATATTAATTAAAAAAGCCACCCTAAGGCGGCTTTTTCCTACCCGGGGGGTAGGTGTGTGTTTGAGTGCAAGGTTTCTGTTTTATGCCCTCGCATAGACAAAACACCGGGATATGGCTGAAAGTTCATGATTTGGTGTAACGTTTGATGTTAAATTTTGTGAGGTGGTTTATTTCGATTAACTTTGCAGAATATAAATAATGTGTATGAATAGAAAAGATTTTGAGATAATGGCGCCGGTGGGCAGCTTCGAGTCGCTGCATGCCGCAATCAATGCCGGTGCCGACGCGATATATTTCGGGGTGGAGGGTCTGAACATGCGTGCGCGTTCGTCGGCCAATTTCACGCTCGACGACCTGCGCGACATCGCCGCCACGTGCAATGCCGCGGGTGTCAAGACCTATCTTACCGTCAACACCGTAATCTATGACAACGAGCTGGAGAAGTGCCGCGAGATATGCCGTGCCGTGCGCGAAAGCGGCATCTCGGCCGTCATAGCCTCAGACATCGCCGCGATAATGATTGCCCGCAGCGAGGGGGTTGAGGTGCACATCTCCACGCAGTGCAACATCACCAATATCGAGGCCGTCAGATTTTATTCGCAGTGGGCCGACGTCGTAGTGCTCGCACGCGAACTCAATCTCGACCAGGTCAGCGCCATACACCGCGCCATAGTCGACGAGGGGATACGCGGTCCGCACGGCGAATTGGTACGTATCGAGATGTTCTGCCACGGCGCGCTGTGCATGGCCGTGTCGGGCAAATGCTATCTGAGCCTGCATCAGATGAACTCGAGCGCCAACCGCGGAGGGTGCACACAGATATGCCGCCGCACGTACACCGTCACCGACCGCGAGACGGGCGACCAACTCGCCATCGACAACGAGCGCATAATGTCGCCGAAAGATCTGAAGACAATCCATTTCCTCGACCGCATGATCGATGCCGGCGTCAGGGTGTTCAAAATCGAGGGACGCGCCCGCGGCCCCGAGTATGTGGCCACCGCTGTAAGCTGCTACAACGAGGCTATCGCCTCCATTGTCGACGGCACGTACTCCCGCGAGAAGGTCGACGGATGGGACGAGCGTCTGCGCCGCATCTTCAACCGCGATTTCTGGGACGGCTACTATCTCGGGCAGCGGTTGGGTGAATGGTCGGGTAAATACGGCTCGTCGGCCACGCGTACCAAGGTATATGTGGCAAAGGCGACACGCTATTTCGCGCGTCTGGGTGTGGCCGAATTCCATGTAGAGACGGGCGAGCTTCACCGCGGCGACACAATACTGATTATCGGCCCCACCACCGGAGTAATCGAGCTTGAGCTTGACGAGATGCGTCTTGACTCCGGCCCCGTCGATACCGTAGTAAAAGGCGACGACTTCTCCATACCGGTCCCCGCCAAAGTGCGCCAGTCCGACCGCCTCTACCTGTGGAAGGTGAACCCGTAGCGTATAATCTACAAGTCGGACGTGTCCGACCGGTCCGACATGTCTGACTCGTCCGACGTGTCCGACACGATATTACTGCCGTTGGAAAAAATATGCAAATCGTATGCAATATTTTGGAGTGAAACATTATTTCACTATCTTTGCGGTAGATTAAATAGACTACTAAATGAATTACGGTTTACTTGACCTATTGTGCCTTATAGGAGCTGTCGGTTTGTTCCTTTACGGAATGAAAGTGATGAGCGAAGGCCTCCAGAAAGCAGCGGGCGACCGTCTCCGTAACATACTCGGAGCAATGACCCGCAATCGTGCTACCGGTACTTTAACAGGATTTTTTATCACCGCCTTGATTCAGAGTTCTTCAGCCTCTACGGTCATGGTGGTGAGTTTTGTAAATGCCGGATTGATGACATTGTCGCAGTCGATGGCTGTGATAATGGGTGCCAATGTAGGTACTACATTCACGGCATGGGTCATAGCATTGTTCGGTTTTAAAGTGGATATAGCGGCATTCGCACTGCCATTGATTGGCGTGTCGGTGCCGTTGCTTTTTTCCAAAAAAAGCCGCACCAAGTCGATAGGTGAGTTCGGCATCGGTTTCGCATTCCTGTTCATGGGCCTGTCGCTCATCAGCAAGTATGTGCCCGATTTGCAGCAGAATCCCGAGATGTTCGAGTTCCTGCAGCGCTATACCTCGATGGGCTTCGGTTCGGTGCTGATATTCTGCCTCGTAGGTATCATAGTGACGATGATAATCCAGTCGTCGGCGGCAACCTTCGCAATCACCCTTATCATGTGCAGCAAGGGATGGATTACTTTCGACCTCGCATGCGCGCTTGTGCTCGGCTCGAATATCGGTACGACAATCACCCCGTTGCTGGCGTCGCTAAGCGGTAATGTGGCCGCCAAGCGTACGGCAATGGGTCACCTGCTGTTCAACCTGTTGGGAACAGTATGGACCCTGGCGATATTCTTCCCGTTCGTCGACCTGACGCAGTGGGTCACTCAGGAGATAGGACAGGGCGACCCGTCGCAACTGTACAGCTATGTCTCGGGACTCGAAGCGTCGGATCCCGCGCTTTATGCCCGCGTGATGCAGGCCGAGCTGCCGGCTACCGATCCGCTCATCACGCATCACCTCACCACAATCATGACGCTGCAGATATCGGTGTCGTTCGGACTTTCGATATTCCATACGCTGTTCAATCTCATCAACCTCTCCATAATGATATGGCTTACAAAAGTCTATGTCAAGATTGTGGAATGGATCGTTCCGGCCAAACGCAAGGGCGACGATGAGTTCCAGCTCAAATTCATATCGTCGGGCATGCTTTCGGCTTCCGAACTCAACATCACTCAGGCCGAGAAGGAGATTGCAGTATTCGCCGACAGGGTCAACCGTATGTTGTCGATGGCGCGTGAGCTTGTCCATACGAAAGGAAATTCCGAGGATTTCAACAAACGCTCTTCGCGTCTGGAGAAATATGAGGATATCTCGGACCGCATGGAGATTGAGATTGCCAACTATCTCAACCGATGCGCCGAAGGACGCCTCTCCAACGAGGGCAAGCGCCACGTGTCGGCCATGCTCGCCATCGTATCGGAGATTGAAAGCATCGCCGACTGCTGCTCGGGCGTAGGCAAGATATTGCTGCGCAAACAGCAGGGCAACGTGCATTTCAACGAGGAAATCTACCATAATATCGACGTGATGTTCGACTATGTGCAGAAAGCTATGGACAATATGCTGCTCCTGCTCCGTGACTTGGAAAACAACAGCAGCGAAGACATCATCTCGTCGTACAACCGCGAGCGCGAAATCAACAACATGCGCAACACGCTGCGCGCTGCGAATATCGAGAATATCAAGGAACATCACTATGAATACCAGGCCGGTATCTATTACATGGATATAGTATCGACGCTTGAGAAGACCGGCGACTACATCATCAATGTCGTAGATGCCGTCAAGGATGAATTTCAACGTGTCAAGAGATGACTGAGTGTGAAAAGAGAGAAGCGGTGACCGTCTACGGTGCCTCGTCGCCGCTTGTGGCAAGGAAATATAAGGAGGCCGCATACGCCCTCGGACAGGCAATAGCCCGTGCCGGCATGGACCTGGTGTCGGGCGGAGGGCGCGAGGGGCTGATGGCCGCGGCGATTACCGGCGCCCTCGATGCGGGAGGCCGTGCCATAGGCGTGCTTCCCGGATTTATGGTGGAGCGCGGCTGGAATCACCCCGCACTCTCCGAGATGATAACCGTAGGGTCGATGCACGAGCGCAAGCGCACCATGGCATCGCTCTCACGTGCGGCGGTGGCTCTACCCGGCGGCTGCGGCACATTCGAGGAGCTGCTTGAAATCATCACATGGCGCCAGCTCGGACTGTATCAGGGCCATGTCGTGATACTCAATGTCGACGGTTACTATGACCCGCTCATAGGCATGCTCGACCGCTCCATAGCCGAGCACTTCATGAACGACGACCACCGCCGGCTGTGGTACGTGACCGATTCGGTCGACGATGCCGTGTCACGCATAGTCAAGCCGGTGGAGATACGCGAGTTCTCGCAGAAGCTCGACATAAAGCGCTGATACCGATACAAAACTGCGAATTTTCGGCAAACTAAGTAGGGACGCACGGTCTGTGCGTCCGAAAATTAGCTGACAACCAATGCGCTTTCCGGACGCACAGACCGTGCGTCCCTACAAGATAATATTAAATTTTAATATTAATCCTTTCAATTGGAAAACGAATTTTTACGACATAGTACCGAGGCCGACGCTCCGTTTTCACGCGCGGAAAAAGCCTTGACGCCGTCGACGCCTGCATCAAGCTATATGCTGGGACTCGAGGGGACGCCGCGGCCTGTCGGTTATGGCGAGAACTCATGGCTCTCGACCATCATCGTCGCCATGCTCGTAATCATAGCGCTCAACATCAACCATTGCCGCCAGCTTTTCAAGAATTTCAGGCAGAACCTCGTCGGCATAAGGCAGCGTGCCAATGCTTTCGACAACCGCACGGCCAATGAGACGCGCACCCTGTGCATCATAATCGTGCTGCTGTGCCTGAGCGAGGGCATACTGATGTTTTCGGCCGCCGTGTCGGCCGGCATAGTCCGCGAAAACTCCGGCGCCCTGTCAATGACTATGGTGCTCTCGCTGGTCGCCCTTGGATTTTATCTCTGGCAGCTTGTCGTTTACCGCACGGTAGGCTATGCATTCGCCGACCGCGACGCCACCCGCCAGTGGAAGACAGGATTCAATGCCTCGCAGGTGTTGCTGTCGCTGCTCCTCATTGTGCCCGCGCTGCTGTCGCTGTTCTATACCGGGCTCACCGATATTATGCTTACTTTGGCGGCAGGATGTTACATTTTGACGCGGATTTTATTTATTTGCAAAGGATTTAGAATTTTTTATACCAATTTTGGCTCGTTGCTTTATTTTATTTTGTACCTTTGCGCCTTAGAAATAACACCCCTATTAATTTTACGCAGATTATCCCTATCCGTTCTGCGTTATTTAGAATTTACAGCGTGAAAATAAAAAAGATTTTAGTATCTCAGCCTAAACCGACGTCCGATAAATCTCCTTATTTCGACATTGCTCAACGTCATCATGTAGAAGTGGTATTTCGTCCGTTCATCAAAGTCGAGGGCCTTTCTTCAAAGGAGTTTCGTCAGCAAAAAATCAATATCCAGGACTTTACAGCGGTGATATTCACGGCGCGTACGGCCATTGACCATTTCTTCCGTCTTTGCGAGGAGATGCGCATCACCATTCCTGACACTATGAAATATTTCTGCACTACCGAAGCCATCGCTCTCTATCTTCAGAAATATATCCAGTACCGCAAGCGCAAGATCTTCCATGCCTCCACAGGCAAACTGGACGATTTGCTCCCGTTCCTCACCAAGCACTCAAAGGAGAAATTCCTCTATGCCATCTCCGACGTGCATAAGGACGACACCGGTATCCTCGACAACAAAATCGACTACACCAAGGCGGTGATGTACCGCACGGTCAGCAATGACTTCACTCCCGACGAGCCTTTCGATTACGACATGCTGCTCTTCTTCAGCCCCTCGGGCATAGCGTCGTTGCAGAAAAACTTCCCTGCTTTCGACCAAGGCGACATAAGGATAGGATGCTTCGGCGGTGCCACAGCCAAGGCAATCAAGGATGCCGGCTTCCGTCTCGACATGGAGGCTCCCACAGTAAAGGCCCCCTCCGTGACCGCAGCCCTCGACATGTACCTCTCCGAGCAGGAAGCCGGCTGACGACACCACGGCGCATAACACCGCCTCAGGTTATAAATACTGTTGCCGGCAGTCAAATCGCATGATTTGACTGCCGGCAACAGTATTTATAACCTCCTATATGTGTTTGATATGGACAGCCTCTATTTTCCCGGGCAGAGTGTAGGACGACAGCAGCGCCGCAGCATTGCCCGTGCTTTCATCTATGCTGTAACATGACACTTCCCCTTCAGTTCCGTCCCACCGGGCGATTACCATTATATTCATGCCGTCATAGCGGATAGTCTTCATGAGCGTTATCTCCCTGCCGCCTGCCGGTACCGCACCTTCGGGCCAGACGACATGCTGCGGGGTTATGGCGCAGCCCTTGCCGTCGGTGTGCAGGCGGTAGACATCCTTCCGGGTATAAAGATAACAGCATTCGCGTGACGGTGAATGTGAAGAGAAATCATATCCGAGGATTTCGTCAAGCCCCGCCGTGTCGAGTTCATAGACAGCCTGCGCTGTCCCTGCCGGGTCGGCCGGCGCAGTGTTCAGCTCGGCTATGAACAGTCTGCCATTGTCCCGCCGCATTACTGCAAGCAGATGCCCGGGCTCGCCTCCTCCGGCCATAAATACCAGGTCAGACCGCATGCGCAACGGGTTGAAGGCACCGCCCGGGGCGAATACTTTCATTACCGAACCGGCATGTGCGGCACCGTTCATGAACACGGCAATCGTATTTGTCACGCCCACAAACGCTTTGCTCTTTTTGTCGAAAAGCCAGACATGGTATTTGCTCTCGCGTGAGGTGTAAGCGTATGGCGCAAGGTCGTAGAAATTTATATAGGCGTTGGAGGAGGTGCCGATTGCCGGACGAAGCACGAACTGGCTGTTCTGCCGCCCGTAAATCTCGCCGCCGTCTATTATATAGACCTCTTGGTACTGCTCCATGGGGTTCGGCGAAGAGTACACGATGTTTTGTGGCTCCCCGCGGTTAAACCCGCCTTTAAACAGTAGGCCGTTCCACCCTCCGGGGATTTCAGCCATTGTCAGATAATCGGCTCCGATGCCGCAACGGTCGGTGACAGCAATGATTGAGTGATAGTTGGCAAACGATACCTCGCCTCCCTGCAACTGGGTCAGGAACCTGCCTGTGCCCGGGATTTTCCTGCCGCCGTTGGCATCGGAATAGAAATGTCCGAGCACTTCACCGCCGCTGTCGGTAATGTCGCGTATCAAAGCTATGTCTGACTCCCCGTCATGCCCGTACATGGCCATCAACCCGGTCTTGCCGGTGATTTTCAGCCTGAAATGCTTGGAATAGAAGTCCCTGCCGTTGGAAATCTGCTTGGCGCGGATACGCAAGGTATAGGTAGCCGGAGAGGGGAACAACGGCCCGAGCTCACATTTCATGCTGAGATTGCGCGTTTCGGCTATGGCTGAGAATTTGGCATGGTCGCCGTAGCCCTCGCCATGGCCTACTTCCCAATAAAATGCCAGGTCGGATTCGGGGATTGCCCCGCTGACTTCGGGCACAATGGAGAGCATGTCGCCTATCGCGCAGGTATATTCCTGCCGGTCAAGGCTGATTGACAGCTCCTCCAGTTCCGGATATTCGACAAAGTCATTGTCAGAACAGCCGCTAAAAACGCCGATAAGACACAGTAGCGGGAATAAAAATAATTGTGGAAATTTTTTCATCGGTAGATACATCAGTTCAGCGGGACATCCGTCGGGGTTAACTCATGGAACATTTTGCCGTATTTTTCAACAGAGGCTTTATTTATCATTGCGAGTGCTATCACGGCATCGGCGCCCGTCCAGGCACGGCTGCCGTGGCGGGGGTCGTCGAAATTGCCGAACACCTCAAACCATAGCCTGAGCTTAAGGTCATTGCACTCGCCGACAGGATTGTAATACTCGTCATATCCGTCGCCCCACCATTGCGGCCTGACAAAGCGGTCGGTTACCGTCACACGGCAGTTGCGGCAGTCAGGTATGCCGGCTTTGACAGTCGGAGAGTCGATAATGCGGAACTCGATGGCGTCGTCTTCCGCCGCAAGATTGGGGGTACGGTAAAGTTTTACCGACAATTCCGCGGATGTGGCCCCCTGCGGTACCGGTATCTGCTTTGTGTACTCAAACCGGGTCATTCCGTCCGACGGCAGGGCTGCCGCCTCCACCCATATCTCCCGGCCATCGACCGAAGGGTCGAGGTGGAGGGTGATGGGAATATCGATTATCGCTTCAGTAATATCGTCGGGGCATACGGCAAATGAATGTACAATGTCGCAGTCGCCGGCGAACTGGGCGTATGCCGACCGCTCCGAATCCCATGCCGGGATTTCCGTGACACTGCATGAGCTGAACAGCGTCATGAAAAAAGCCAGTGCCGGGGGTATGATTTTTGTTATATCTGTCATATTCAAATCAGTTTGGTGCATTTCCGAAAATCAGTTCGTCTTCAGGCAGCGGGAAAGTGTAGAGATTGAGCCTCCCGCGGAAATTGCTGTTGCCGGGTATGTTCGTGACCAAGTTACGTTTATAGAAATGCCACAATTGCCCCTCGCAGATAAATTCCCTTTGGTACTCTTTCTGAAGTTCATCCCGTAAGTCAGCGGCGCTGTCAGCGTCAAAAGGAGCCAGCCCGCGGTGCGTCCTTACCATATTGAGATATTCTATGGCTTCGGCGTAAGTCGGCGCGCCCTCGGCGGCTATGTAGGCCATTTCCGAGAGACGTATCACAGGCATTAGCGGACGCTCTGACGACAGGTCGAATTTGCTGCAATAACGGTCATAGCCGATGTCAGCCACCCAAAGCGACTTGCGTATGTCGTCATCTTCATCGAAGTAATATTCGCCGGCCTGCGTAATCACCATTATGGTGTTTTTACGCCCTACGCCTCCCGGTAAAATCCATCCTGCTGCATACTCCTCCAGCCTGCTTACGTTGAGCGCGAAAATCAGTTCTGACTCAAACAGGCGGTCTCCGTCGGCGGCTTCCGGGTCGTGCCAGGCGACATAGTCCTGCTTCTCGTTGATGGCCTTGACGGCATAGTCGTGTGCGGTCGCCCGCTGCCCGCAGTAAAGGTAAACACGGGCCAGTGTGGCAAGCGCGGCGGTGTGGCCGAAGCGCAGCCGTCCGCCGTCAGGTGCCCCGGCAGTCAGCCTTTCCGACGCTTCGAGGTCTTCGATAATACGCTTCAGCACCTCTTTTGAACTGAGCGTACGGCCGGCGACTGATGTCATCTTGTCCATATATGGAATAGCTGCTGCATCAGCGTCAGTGGCATGCGGTTTTCCGAAATAGCGGAGCAGCTCGAAATGCATGAACCCGCGGAGGCCGAGGGCTTCCCCTTTGGCACGGCGCAGGAATGCGTCGTTTTCGCCGGCATCGGCCGATTCCGCGTATCCGATGATGGAATTGGCATTGGCGATTAGATTGTAGAGCCGGCTCCATATTCGGTCGATGTCAATGATTGCAAATTCGTTGACCGACGCCGACGTGCGGTCGTAAGGATAGTTCATCCAGTGCTCGATGTCTTTCCCCGTCATGCCGTAATGCCCGGCGAGGATTGACGGGATATAATACGTGAGGGCTCTCCCGTACAGGTCTTTGTGGCTCAACGATGCGTAAATGCCGGTGAAGGCGTCCTCTATCCCGGCGGGAGAGTCAAGGAGTACCCTGCGGTCAGGGTCGACTTCCGATTCCGGCTCCAGCCAGTCATTGCACGAACAAAGGCACAGGAGGAGTGACGCGATGATAAATTTGTGTATGTTTAAGACTTTCATTTTCAGAATGATGCTTGAATGGATAGCGAATAGTTGCGGGCATAGGGGTAGGAGGTGCCGCGCTCGCATTTCACGGTCGACATGCGGAAGAGGTCATTGGCATATACCGATATTTTCAGCCGGTCAAATCCCATCGACTTTATGCAATGCAGCCGTCCGAACTCATATCCGATATTGAGCGAGTTGCACACAAGTTCATTGTTGCGGGTCACGAACGATGAGTTCGGGAGGGTGTATTCCATCTTGTCGGAAGTGGTGATGGTGAGCTTGCGGTAAGGGGCCTTGTCGCCGACATTCTGCCACGAGTCAAGGATACGGCGGTCGAGATTGTCATAGCCAGTGACGTTTTCGACTTTATTGACAAGCGTAGTGTTGTAGATGTCACCCCCGAGGCTGTAGCTGAGGCTTATGGCCGCGCTCAGCCCCTTCCATCCGCCCGACAGGGTGATATTGCCCGACACGTCGGGCGCGAGGTCGCCGATGATGACCTGGTCGTCGGCGTTCCACGTGTATGTGATGTCGCCGTTGCGGTCAATGAAGATGCGGCGTCCGGTCAGCGGGTCGACTCCGGCCGACCTCACGCCCCATATCGCGGTGGTGGAGCACCCTTCGGAATATAGTGCTGAGGGGGTTGTCTTTATCAGTCGGTCAGCTTCATAGTCGCTGCGGGTCACCTCCCTGTCGGTGATTTGCAGCGGCAGTGTCTTTGCGCGGTTCTGGCTTTTGTTGAAAGTCTCCAGCAGATTGCTTATGCGGGTGAGCCTGTTGTCGTTGTGCATGGCCGACGCTGACAGTGTGAACCAGCCGTCGGCGGCATCGTCGCGCCAGGGCGTGAATGATGCCGAGATTTCAAATCCGCGGTTTCTCATCTGTCCGAGGTTTGCCTTGAATGAGCTGAAGCCGCACGACGGGGCAAGGGTTATGTCGCTAAGCATGTTGTCGGTGGTCTGTTGGAAATAGTCGAACTTGAGGTTGAGCCACCGGCCGATGCCCGCGTCGATGCCTATGTCGGTGTCATGGATTTTCTGCCAGCTGAGGGCGTCATTGGGCAGTCCCGACAGCAATGCGCCGTAACGGTTGTCATAGAGGTAGTCGAGGTAGATGTAACGTGCCCGCGCCTGATAGGGGTTGAACGCCTGCGTGCCTGTCACTCCGGTCGAGGCCCTGAGCTTGAGCATGCTGAGCCACGGGGCCGAGTCCATGAACGGCTCATTATGTATATTCCATCCTGCGCCGGCCGACCAGAAGCATCCCCATCGGTTGTCGCGGCCGAAAACAGATGACCCGGATTCCCTGACCGACACATCTATAAGGTAACGGTCGTCAAACGAATAGCTCCCTGCGCCTATGAAGCCTATTTCCCTGACCGTATGGTCGGTCCCGTCATAAAATCGCTCGGAAAGCCACTTTCCGGCCTCGGAAAAAGTGGTCAGCTCGGGCATCTCCGACGGGGCATCGATGGTCGAATAGACATGGCGTCGCAGCGACGATGACTGTATGTTGACAATCGCGTTTATGAACCACAGGTGGGGCCCGGCTGACTGCGAGTAGTTAACTCCGGCATTTCCTGTCAATGTGGTATGCGTGTCATTCGATTTGTCATAGCGCCCTTTGAGGAAATACCGGCCATCTTTGTCAGGGTTTTCAAGCGACGAATGGGTGTATGGCAGAAATTCGCGCCCGGTGCTTTTCTTGATGGCGTATGCGAAATTGCCTGTCAGTTTGAACAGCCTTGACATGCGCCATTCCATGCTTAAGGCTTCCCTTAGTTCCCGGTACTTTTCATCGGAGACCCCGTCAAGCGATGCGTCATACAGGGGGTTGTAGACCGGACGCCCGTTTTCGCCGCGGGCAAGTATCCTGTCGGGCTTGCCTGACTTGTTGTAAGGCTTGAGGTACGGATTGAGATTGAGGAAGTCGGAGAACTCGCCCGACAGGGAGTTGCGTGCCTTGGTGAAGGTGAAGTCAAGGGTGTTGCGCACGCGCAGGGCATCATTATCGAAAGCGATGGTGAAGTTGGCGTTGCCGACATTCCTGTCGGAGCCTTTCATGACGCCGCTGACATAGTTGTACATCAGTCCTCCCTGATAGCGCCAGTGCTTGCTGCCCCCCTCTACCGCCGCGGAGTGCCTGGTGCCGACACCGGTGCGTGTGGCTATCCTGAGCCAGTCGGTATCGACTCCCTGCGCGAGATTGTCGCGGTAATGTTTCAGAAGGTCATGGCGTTCCTGCAGTGACTCGAATGTGCTTGCACGGTCATACATCCCGCGGGCCACCTCGAAGTCGAGTTTGGTAGCCGCGTCCATCAGGTTGTAGTCGTTGAGAAGCGGAGTATCGATGTTGAGCACGCCGGTGTAGTATGCTTTCACGGTTCCGGACGCCGGCCTCCTCGTTTCGACCACAATCACGCCGTTGCCCGCCTTTGAGCCATAGATGGCTTTTGCTGCCGCATCTTTAAGCACTGTCACCGAGGCGACACGCGACATGTCCATGTCGAAAAGTTTCTCTATTGGCGTCTCGAATCCGTCGAGTATGAGAAGCGGCTGGTTGGGGTTGCCTTCGTAATCGCCTTTCAGATTAAGCGACGTGGCGCCCCTGATTTGCATCGACGGCATCACGTTGGGGTTGGAGCCTGTGGCGAGAGTGTTGTCAATCTGAAATGACGGGTCGGCGCTTTTAAGACTTGCCAATATGTTGCTGTTGCCGCTTTCCTCAAGTTTTTGTACGGTATATGCCGTGGAAGAGCCGGTGAAGGAGCTGGCCGGACGGGTGAACAAGCCTGTCACCACGACCTCCTCCAGCATGTTCTCCGCCGGATGCATGGTTATGTCGCATACAACATTCGGCCGGCCGTCATAGCGGATTTCCTTGATGACTTCTTCCATGCCCACATAGCTGAATACGAGCGAATGTGTGCCCGTAGCCGGCAGGCGCAGGCTGTATCGGCCGTCAAAGTCGGTGCTTATGCCTGAAGCTGCGTCGGAAAGCCTCACGCTTACTCCGATTAGCGGTTCCCCTTCCTCGTCAGAGACCGTGCCGCATGCCTCGAAATACGTATCCGGCCCGATGGCCGCGGCCGATGCGGCCGATAACAATATCGCGGCCAGCAGGGAGAATATTCTTGATTTTATCACGGATAACTGGATTTACGGTTAAATAAAGCCCGGCATCGGATTGCGGGCCTGCTATATGCCAATCGCCACGGAATAAATTTCAGACTAACAGTTTTTTGAATTTATCCCGGGGTGATTGGGTATCTTTCTGTATTACGCTATTTTATAATCACTCGCTCCGCGCCTGCCTGCGTTTTCTTTATGAAAATCCCGCATGAGGGGTTTTCCACCTTGCGGCCCTGAAGGTCGAAGTAGACAGCGGCCCCGGCATCGGCGCCGACAGTGATTTGGCCTAAGCCGGCAGCTTCGGGCAGGACGACTTTCAACGAGCCGGTGCGGTTGACCACCTCTGTTTGCGTACGGTCCCATGAATCGGCGGGAGAACATTTGTATAATGTAAACGAGTTGGCCGGAAACTCGACGACGCCATTTTTAAATGTGCCATACATTATCTTGTCGCCATAATTTTCCGGTACTTCTTGCGAGAAGATATATTGCCAGCCGGCAGTATCCCTAAATATCTTGTCAGTATCGCACATGTAGGTCTTATCAGGGTTCGACGCATTTATTATCATATATACCTGCGACTCGCCAGCTATATCTACACCGGGCCAATCTCCGTCAAACGGCAGGAAGCGGTACCATCCGGGATTTGACGGATTGTGCTGCACGTTGACTGTCCAGTGCTCGCCTGCTTTAAGGCCGTCAAACGCATCACACGCCAGCCCGTCATAATACTCTCCTTCTCCTAAATCTTCCCACCCGGTAGTGGGTCCTCGGTCAATAAATCCGCCATAAGCAAATGCTCCTGTACTGCATAGTAGCAACATTGTTGCCACACTAATCATCTTTTTCAATTTCATGGTTGTGTTTTTTTAATGATTTATAAACTAAATGGTTAATGTAAGTATGAAACTCTTTTGCGCAAATTTAGGCCAAAAAATGACATCCAACAACGGGGAGCACTTTACTATATGTCCATATTTCAGAAATATGGACATATATCAGAGCGTGGCTGATATTATCAGTATTGATACCCATATAAATAGGCGAATTAAGTATTTATACACAATTCTTGCCCGCGAAAAACATGCCACCTCAATTCTACCCTATTGATACCATTCGTTTCTTGTCGCATTATTAATTTATAGCTTATTCCATTTTTCAATTATAATGTTTAATTTTGTACATTATGAATGTTTCGACCATATTTAAGCATAGGATACTTAAATCATTAATTTCATTAATGATAATCGTTGGAATAACATCATGTTCCGGCACGATTAACAATGCCGGTTATGATGAATTGAGAGCCCAATTAGACGAAGCTGTTCGGCTTCAATTTGATGCCGACAGTTGTGATAAAGCTATGCAAATATATTCAAATGTTGTAGCTTCTTACCATCACGATATGGATACTGATACCAAAAGCTTGGTTGTGGAAGGGCTAAACAGGATGTGGTTCGTCTATTATTTCGTATGGTTCGACTACGCGGACGCCGCCGAGTGCCTCGAACGCGGTATCGACATCTGTGCCACCGACAGCATCGAGTCGTCGAGGTTATATCTGAACAAAGGCATAACCTATTCCATGCTTGCCTTACGCTGTACGCACCCTTCGGAGAAAATCTTCGAGCTGGCTGATGTAAATCTTAAGGAGGCACACCGGCGGGCAGTGCGTTCGCGCAATGTCAATGTGGCCGATTACGCATTGCTTAACATGATCGTGCTGTATGACAAGGTGTCGCGTCCGGTGTGCGGACTCGATACAATGCTGAGGCAGACGGTGTCGCTCCACGGCGGACGCTCTGACAGCGAGTGCCGCTTCGCCGAGTCCCTGCTGCGTATCGTCGGCGACTTCCATGCCGGGCGCCCCGGGAATGTTGTCAGTTCGGTAGATTCCCATCTGGCTTCCAATGAATTTACCGCCGATGAGATACGCAACAAGTACCAGCTGTTGCTGTATAAATCGCGGGCGCTGACCGATGCCGGCCGCCCGCTTGAAGCGCTTTCCCTGCTCGATTCGATAATGGCGGAGGCGAAAGCACTGGGGCTGTCTGACGTCATGATGCCGGTGTACGAGCTGAAAGCCGATGCCTGTGACAGGGCGGGCGACATGTATGGGGCGTCGCGTCAGAGGCTCGCGTTTTATGAACTGCGCGATTCGCTGCTGTCGGAGGAAAATCTCATGGCCATCAATGAACTGCCGCTGATACACGGCATACGGCGATACGAAAATGACCTCGCAGTGGAAAATCACAAACGCAAGGTCGTATCGATATATGCGTTTTATTCCACGCTCATTGCCGCCCTGCTGATACTTCTTTTCGTAATCATTGTCAGGAAAAACCGAAAATTAAAAATCGCCAATGCCGTATTGTTCCGGCGGAATGAAGAGCAGCTGCGCCTTTTTGAGGAGCGTGCGGCCATGCTTGTGCCCGCTGACCGGGTTGAGCCGGATAATGCCGACAGCGGCTGCCGTGCCCCTGACGGAGCCGGCATGGCCGACGGCGAGGATGCCGGTAAATTGCTCGCGGCCTTCCGGCGTGTCACGGAGACGGTGGAGCGCGACAGGCTCTGGAGCGACAGCTCGATTACGATATCGAAGCTCGCGGTACGGTTGGATACGGGAGAGAAGCTACTGTCAAGGGCTATCCACACCTGCAGCGGGATGAATTTCTCATCGTTCATAAACAGATACAGAGTGATGGAGGCTTCGCGTATGCTTGGCAATCATGACGATTTCGGCCATCTCAGCATACAGGGTATCGCGGAGACTGTCGGTTTCAAGTCACGCACATCGTTTATCGCGGCCTTCAAGCAGTTTGTCGGCATGTTACCGTCGGCTTATAGGAAAATCGCCGAGGGAAATGCTTCTGCTGACACTCCTGCCTGACAGTAATCGTGCCGTAGATGACGTACATTGAAAAAACGGAGAGCCGGGCGTGACAGTCCGGCTCTCCGTTTTTTCAATGTACAGGTGGATCAGTTCATCTTGATGAAGACGGGGGTCCAGGCTTTTACCGAGACGGTGCCGCTTACGGTGCCGCCGTTGATGAGGTCTTCACCGGTGCCGCCGATGCTTACCGAGGTGTCCTGCTGCGGGAAGATGCAGATTACCTTGTTGCCTGTCTCGGCGTCGGTCTTGGTGATGACTTCCACGTTGTTGAGTTGCTGACGCTGTACGGAGCCACGCCAGAGTGCGGGGTTCTCGGCACGTGCCTTGAACACTTTGGCCACGTAGTCATGTACGCGCTGCTCGTTCTGGTTGAAGCCTGAGATGCGTCCCGAGGTACGGGCCTTGTTGTCGGCGTTGCCGTTGCCGCTCTTGTCGCCGATCTCATCGCCGTAGTAGGTACATGTCGGTCCGGAGTATGCGGCTACGGCGGCATGGCGTGTCATCAGTCCTTCGGGTGAGGAATTGATGTCGACGAAGTCGCCCACGCGCGATGTGTCGTGGTTGCTGAGGAAGATGGTCGGGTTGACACCCGAGTCACGGTATCCGCGTGATGACGCGTCGTTTGACAGGAACCAGCCGATAGAGCCTACGCCGCTGCTTAGGTTGACGAGATGGTCCTTGCCGTCGAAGTCCATGACGCTCTTGAGGCCGTCCTGCTGGGTGACGGTGATGCCGCCGGCACTTGTCCAGTCCTCGCCGACCATGTAGCCGAGAGTGCCCCACTGCTCGCCGCGTGCCTTGCGCTCGGCAGCTACGGCCTCTACCTCGAGGCGGAGGTCATGCCAGTAGTTGTGGCCACCCTGATATACCTGGTAGCACTGGTCGAGACGCCAGCCGTCGACGCCGAAATTGTCCATCCAGTACCGCACTACCTCTTTGAAATAGTTGAGCGAGCCGGGGAACGCGATGTTGCCGGCATCGGTGCCGCGCACATTGGAGGCTGTGCGGTTGTCGATATAGTTGCCTTTGGGCGATGCTCCCGTGCAGTTGCTGTGGTGGCCGAACACGCCGTCGAGTATGATGTAGATGCCGCGTTCGTGGGCCTGGTCGACAAGCTCGCGGAAGTCGGCCTCGGTGCCGAAGTGCGGGTCGATTTTGAAGTAATCGTTGGCGAAATAGCCGGTGGCCTTCAGGCGTTCGTCGCCGTGGCCGCCGTTCGACGAGTCGAATACCGGGGTGAGCCAGATGGCGTTCATGCCCAGGTCCTTGATATAGTCGAGCGCTTCGGTCACGCCTTTGATGTTGCCGTTCTTACGGTGTCCTTCGGGGCCCCACATCTGGCTGTAGCCCGATGCTCCGCGGTCGCTGTGCTGGAACGAGCCTACCATCACCTGATAGATGGAGAGTTCGCGCCAGTCGCCGGTAAGGCCCGACACGATGACGGTATCGTCACGATTGAATGTGGCCGAGAATTCCGTGGTGCCGATAGCGTTGGTGGCGCTTATCGTCATTGTGGCTGATTCTCCGTCGGCGAGATAATCGCTCACGGCGATTGAGTTGCTTCCGTTGGCGAGGCTGAGCTGACGGCCGTTGAACGAACCGCTCACCGAGGTAGCATCGTTGGCGATGTCGACAGTGATTACCGAGGTTCCTTTCACTCTGCCCGATGCGGGGCTTACGGTGATTGACGGTTTCTGCGGCCCCTCGGGGTTGGATGAGTACCATTTCTTATCCTTAAGGAGATACCATCCGTGGTTGCCGTCGAAGTCGAGGGCTATGCCCGCTTCGCCGGCGGCCGGATAGCGTTCGTTGCCGCCGTTGCCGGTGTTGAATATCACCAGTGCGTTTTTGTCGGCCGTGTCGGGGAGTGTGTAGGTGAACCATCCGTTGGAATCGGCGGTCATCCGTACGCCCGGCCATGTGCCGGCATGTTCGGTAAGAGGCGATGCGGTGTATATGTAGGCATACGGCTGATTGTTCCATTCACCTTTGAAGTGGACGGTGCGGCCTGTCTCAATGACGCGGGGGCCGACCTTGACGGTGTAGGTCTTCGTAGCGTTGCCGCTTGTCACCTTGCAGCTTACGGTGTTGCTGCCGTTGATGAGTCCGGCTACGGAGTGGTTGGTATAGGGCTGGCCGTTGACGGTGAAGTCGACGATGGCGTCGGAAGCTGCGGGAGCGGCCGAGATGGTGGCAGTCACCGGAAGATTTTCAATAGTGACGTCGTAGGCGGTGACTGACGAGCTGAACCCGTCGACGATGTTGCTGCCGTCGACTTTGATTTCAAGCCGGTTGAGTGACGCGTCGCCGCTGTTGACAGCCGCTGTGGCCGTGACGGATGCCCAACCAAGAAGCAGGGCCATGCTTAACGAGCGCATTATGCGCGTTATATTGCTTATATTTTTCATGAGTCGGGATTACTTCTTGATTATTTTGAATACTGACCTGTTGGCCGCGGAATCAGTCACGTTGAGTATGTACATGCCGGCCGGCATATGCGACAGGTCGAGGGTGGCGCTGTCGGCTCCGGCACAGTCAGTGCCTGCCATGAGCGCTCCGTTGAGGTTGTAGAGCGCTACTGATGCGAGCGGGGTGGTCGATGCGACAGTCAGCTCCCCTTCGGTGGGATTGGGGCCGGCTGTCACTATGGCTGCCGCGGTGTCCGACATGATGCCGTCGGCGCCTCCCACATTGCTGTAAAACACTTCGGGGAGCGTGCATGCCTGCGACGAGAGGCCGCGGAGTGCGGGATAGCTCTTGCCGTTGTCGGTGCGCCATTCCCACACGTTGTCGAAGTCCCAGCCCGTCATTGCCTTGAAGCGGCTGAAGTCGACGATTGCGTCGGCGTTGCGTGTCGATGCATGGTCGCCGTATGCTGTCCATGTCAGGTGTCCGGCGGGGATGTTGTCCCAGCTGTAGTTGTCTGTCGAGCTGTTGCGCGGGTTGTTGTTGCCGCCGAAGCGTGCCGCATAGTCGCTCGCCGATGTGATGCCGGCGTTAAGGGCTACGGAGCTTTCCACGCGTCCGTAGTTGGCGCCTGCCACTCCTCCGGCGTAGTCAAAGCCGGTGACGTCGCCCGAAGCGTAGGTGTTGGCCACCGTGCCCGAGTTTTTGCCTACAAGGCCGCCGGTGGCATAGTCGTCGCGGTTGTCGACTGTGGCTGTGGAGTAGCAGTCGGTGACTGTGGCGCCGGCATTGTCGCCGATAAGGCCGCCCACGCAAACCGATGTGCCTGTAACTGAGCCGGTCGAGAAGCAGCGTTCCACTGAGCCGCTGCGTGCATAGCCGGCAAGGGCGCCGACGTAGGTGGCACCGCTCACCGTGGCGCTGACAACGCCGAGGTCGCTTATCGCGGCGCCGTCAATTGCCCCGAAGAGTCCCGTGGCTGAGCCTACGGCGGTGTTTGTGGCCTTGAAGCCTTTGATTGAGTGGCCGTTGCCGTTGAAATGTCCTTTGAACGGATTGTCAATCGAGCCGATAATACCCTTCACGGTCGAGGCGTCGATGTCGGCGTCAAGCCTGAACCACGCCGATGCCTTCCAGTCGTCGGGAGTGGAGACAAGTGCCGACAGGTCGTCGGCCGAAGCTATGATATAGGGGTCGGCCTGCGAGCCGGTGCCTCCTGAATAGGATGAACCGCCCCCCTGCTCGACATTGACAAAGCAGTCGTCGGTCTGTGCTCCCGATGTGGTTTTTGCAATGAATCCGAGTTTTTTGAGACCCTGCAGCTCGGAATCGCTGAGTCCGTAGAACTGCTTGATGTCGGCGATTTTAAGGGTGTACACGCCGTTGCTTCCCGACATGCGGAATTTGTCGGTGTGCACGTCGCCCCATTGCCATGGCGATTTCGAACTGCCGTTGATGTCGGCGCACCATGTGTAGCAGAATACATCCGACCCGAGATTGTCGGTCGTGATGGTCACCTCCAGCGGGCTGTTGGAGAGTGCCGGCGACGGATTGGTTGTGACTGTGGCATTGCTCCCCGCGCTCCACGATGGAAGCGATGTCAGCAACCCAAGCAGGCATAAATGAAATTTTTTCATTAAAACAGATAAATTAAAAAAAATGTAAGTAGATAAGTGAATATATATGTTCTCATCGGCAAGGCTCCGCTGAGTCATGCCGGGAAGGGCTTTGCGAAATTGACAGCCGAAAACGTTAAGTCAAGTGCTGTTTGACGGTATTGTGAATGCGTTTAAGGCGATATTACGGAAATGTTAGTAATGACATGGGCAAATATATGCATTTTTAACTAAAAATCAAAGAAAAGAAACATTTGTTGATTGCATTTTTTTACAGGAGAGCATGAGTACAATGGGTGCGGGAGATTTTAGCCCTGTCGATTATTTTTTTGAACAAAAATGGAGAATGTAGGGTTATGGTGTATGATTTTTCATTATCTTTGCGAGGTGGGTGGTCGGTTATTTGTGTGGGTGGGTCAGTTATTTGTGTGAGCCTGATGAAGAAGTTATTTATAGCAATCGGTATTATGTTGTTGTGTCTGGTGTCGGTAGCGGATGCCGGTGCCAAGCCGCGCTCATCAAAAAGCGTCAAGCATCAGCAACGCATTACCGAACAAAAAATCAAGCAGACCGACGCACAGATCAAGGAGAATGCCCGGCAGCTCAAATCAAAGCTCAACGACCTCAACCGCCTGCAGGCCGAGTCGCAGACCATCAACAGCACTATCGCCGGTATTCAGGCATCAATCGACTCGCTCGATGTGGAGGCACAGGCGGCGCGTGACTCCGCGGCCAAGCTCGACAGCAAGCTCACAGAACTGAAAGATGTATATGCCGACATACTGCGCAATTCGCGCCGCTCCCGCATGTCGATGAACAATCTCGCTTTCATTTTCTCCTCCAATTCGTTCACGCAGGCTTTCCGCCGTGCCAACGCACTCAAGCAGTTCTCGCGCTGGCGCCAGCGCAAGGTGGCCAATATCAATGCCGTAAAGGCGCAGCTCGACGAACGCCGCCGCTATATCGACACCCTTATGACGCAGAACAGGGAACTGGCCATGCGCATGTCGATGCGCCATGCCGAACTGAGTCAGCGCGCCGCCGAGGCCGACCGCATCGTGACGTCGCTCAAAGGGAAGGAAGCCGACCTGCGCAAAGTGCTCCGCGACCAGCAGCGGCAGGCCGCTGCGCTCGACCGCGAGCTTGACCGAATAATAAAGGAGGAGCAGCGCAAGGCTCTCGAAGAGCAGAAACGTAGGCAGCGCGAAGAGGAAAAACGACGCGCCGAGGAGCAGCGCAAGGCTGAAGAACGCCGCAAAGCCGAGGAGCGTAAAGCTGCCGAACAGAAGGCATCGCCAACACCCGACGCCTCTGCCGACAAGGGCGCTAAGGGCGGCACAACGCCGACAGCTCCCCAAAGTCAGACCGGTCGGACAGGTCAGACTCGTCCGACTTCTCCGGCGCCGAAGACAGCCGGGAAGAAGCAGCCGGCTCCGGTACTCGCATCCGATTTCGCCGCCAACAAAGGTCGCCTGAGCTATCCTGTCAGCCCCCACAACATCGTGAAGCGCTTCGGCCGCCAGCAACACCCGCTCCACAAGCATGTGGTCACCGACAATGCTGGAATCGATATGGAGACATCGAGCGGAGCCGCGGTAAAGAGCGTGTTTGACGGCGAGGTATCGGCGATATTCTGCCCCGACGGCTACAACAACGTGGTGCTCGTGCGCCACGGCCATTACCTGACCGTCTACGCCAATCTCGGCACACTCGCCGTGCGTACCGGCGACAAGGTGAAGACCGGCCAGAAACTTGGCACTGTCTATGTCGACGCCGCCGACAACAACCGCTCCATACTCCATTTCGAGATACGCAACGCCGCCAATGCAAAATCTGTAACCAAAGAAAATCCCGAAGTATGGCTGCGGTGAAAGGCGTAGGCGCGAACACGTCGGGCAAGGTGGTCAGGACGATGTGGCTCTTCTCGTGGGTGCAGCTCGTGACCATCGGCTGCGGTATAGTGCGCACGAAACTCGTGGCGCTGTGGCTCGGCTCGATGGGCGTAGGTCTTTTCGGCCTGTTCAATACCGCCATCGATGCCATCACCACCCTCACGCAGTTCGGCATACGCCAGAGCCCGGTACGCAACATCGCGTCGGCCGGTGAAGGCGGCACGCTCCGCCGTGTGGTGGCCGCCGTGCGCGGATGGGCATGGATACTCGGTATCGCCGGCGCATTCCTCACGCTCGTTTTCTCCCCGCTGCTGAGCCGTCTTACTTTCGGCAACGAACAATACAGCCTCGGTTTCATAATACTCTCAGTGGCCGTCATGCTCTCGGCTGTGACCAACGGCGAACTGGCCATAATGCAGGGGTTGGACCGTCTCAACCGCCTGGCACGCGCCACGGTGTGGGGCACTCTCGGCGGCCTTGCCGTGTCGGTGCCTCTCTATTGGTTCATGGGTGAGGAGAGCGTGGTATGGTCTATTCTCGCATATTTCGCTTCGCAGGCCGCGGCGGTTTTCGTGCTGCGTGAGAGACGCGTCGGAGCCGGCACCCCATTTTCCGGACGCGTGCGGCTGACGCGGCGTGAACTTATGGCCGAGGGGAAGGATTTCGTGACGCTCGGCATCTATATGACGCTCTCGGTATTCATAGCAATGGCCGTCAATTATATTTTCATGGCTTACCTTAACCATGAGGCCGGAATCGACGAGGTGGGGCAGTATCAGGCCGGTTACACGATAGTCAGCAAATACCTCGGACTGCTATTTACCGCGATAGGGTTTGAATTCTTTCCGCGTATAAGTAAGGTGCAGGCTTCGGTGAGGAGGGTGTCGACCTTCGTCAGCCACGAAGTCATGGTGGCCGTGCTCGTGGTGCTCCCCGGAGCCACGATGATGATGACGCTCGACGACGTGATCATACGGTTGCTTTACACCGACGAGTTCATGCCGGCTGCCGGGTATGTCAACGCGGCGCTGGCGGGAACGGTGTTCCGCGCGCTGTCGTGGTGCATGGCCTACACGCTGCTTGCGCGTGGCGACGGGCGCGTGTACCTGCTGACCGAAAGCGCCAGCGGCGTGGCATTCCTTGTGCTCAGTTTCGTCGGTTACCGTCTCGGCGGTCTTGACGGCCTCGGGGTGGCCTATACGGCATGGTACGGTCTGTATGTCGTAATCACCGGCGCGGTGTATTTCGGGCGCTACAGGATGCGGCTCAACCGCCGCGTGGCGCTCCTTTCGGCCGCAGCGGTGCTGATAACCGCCGGATGCGCATGGGCGCGCATTGAAGGGGTACGCATCGTTCCGGCGATAGTCGCGCTCGTATCGTCGGTGGCAGCATCCCGTGTACTGAAATCAATGATAACGGGACGCTGATACCGCGACCGGTACAGCAATAAAATATAACGGATATGGATACGAAACATTCGATTACTACACGCATACAGGTCAACGGGCTGCGCCTGCGGGGCTATCACGGCGTTTTCGAGCAGGAAACGCGCGTCGGCAATATTTTCAGTTACGACGTCGATGTGGCCGTACCGTGGCTCGAGGCCGCCGGAACTGACGATATTGAGCTTACCCTGAGCTATGCCGACATCGTTGAAACGGTGCGCGAAGTCAATTCGGAGCCGTCGCGGTTGCTCGAACATGTAGCGTGGCGTCTGCATAAAGCTCTCGTCGGAAAGTGGCCGCATATTACCGGCGGGCATTTGCGTGTGGCAAAAATCAAACCGCCCATCGCCGGTTCGGAACTCGACGATGCAGCCGTAGTCATAGACTGGTAAGCAGGGATAATTCAAAAAAATGCACCAAATGAGCATTTTTTTGACGCAAAAAAACATTTTATGCCCATACCGTTAGCAAATCAGCTATAAATAGGTGGATTAATTATATGCTGAAACGCAAAAAACTCAGTAAATTTGCTTAGCACAGTGAGCGAGACAACGCCTGCCGGATTGCTTAGTCGTGTGGCAGGCAAATGTTGCCGCCGTGTCGTATCGGACATTTAACCTAACATCAAAATCCTTATATTGCCATGTATCTACTCGGTTACGACGTAGGGTCGTCGTCAGTCAAAGCATCGTTAGTTGAAGTAGAGTCGGGACGCACTGTCGCCGGCGATTTCTATCCTCGCGCTGAAGCGCCCATCAAGGCGTTGCGCCCGGGGTGGGCCGAGCAGCGTCCCGCCGACTGGTGGAGCTACCTCAGGGAGGTCACCGCGTCGGTGCTGTCGCAGTCGAAGGTCAATCCTGCCGACATCAAGGCCATAGGCATATCCTACCAGATGCACGGCCTCGTGGCGATAGACCGCGACGGCCGCGAACTGCGCGACGCCATCATCTGGTGCGACTCGCGCGGGGTGCCATACGGCGAAAAGGCGTTTGCCGAAATCGGCCCTGACAGCTGCCTCGACCGGCTGCTCAATTCGCCCGGCAACTTTACAGCCGCCAAGCTGCAGTGGGTGAAGGAGAACGAACCCGAAATCTTCGAAAAAATATACAAAGTGATGCTTCCGGGCGATTATATCGCCTACCGCCTTACCGGCGAGATATGCACCAATCCCGAGGGGTTGTCGGAGTATATGCTGTGGGACTTCAAGGAGAATGCTCCCGCCCGGTTCCTCCTCGACTATTACGGCTATAATCCCGACATACTGCCTGAGGTGAAAGCCACATTCGGGCCGCAGGGCACGGTGACCGCCGCCGCGGCCGCCGAACTCGGTCTCGCCGAAGGTACACCGGTGACCTACCGCGCCGGCGACCAGCCCAACAACGCGCTCTCGCTCGGTGTGCTCGAGCCGGGGCAGGTGGCATCGACCGCCGGAACTTCGGGCGTGGTCTACGGCATCAACGGCACGGTGGACTATGACCCGCTGTCGCGCGTCAACAATTTCGCCCACGTCAACCATTCCGCCGACCGGACACGTGTGGGCGTCATGACCTGCATCAACGGCACCGGTATACTCAACTCATGGATAAAGCGCAACGTGGCTCCTGCGGGCTGCGGATACGCCGAGATGAACGACCTCGCCGCTGAGGTGCCCGTGGGGAGCGCCGGAGTGACGATACTGCCGTTCGGCAACGGAGCGGAACGCGTGCTGCAGAACAAGGAAATCGGCTGCTCGATGCACGGCATCAACTTCAACGTGCATGACCGCCGCCATATCATGCGTGCCGCCCAGGAGGGAATCGTGTTCTCGTTCATGTACGGCATGGAGATAATGCAGGAAATCGGTATGAAAATCGACTGCATATCGGCCGGGAAAGCCAATATGTTCCTCTCGCCGATATTCCGCGACACGCTCGCGTCGGTGTCGGGCGCTACAATACGCCTGTACGAGACCGACGGCTCGGTGGGCGCCGCACGCGGAGCCGGCATCGGAGCCGGCATCTACAGGAATGCCGCCGAAGCGTTCGAGTCGCTGCAGCTCCTCGGCGAGATAGCTCCCGCCGCCGACCGCACCCCTTACCTCGAGGCCTACGCCCGCTGGAAGTCGGTGCTTGGGACAATGTTGTAGTTAAACAGGAGCACAATAGCTATGGCAGGAGCACAAAAATAATTTTGTTCTTTTGTTCTCCTGTTGAAATGTCCATCAGGACGCGGACGCGATTCATCGCGTCCCTACAAGTAAATACGTTAACTGTAAATCAATATAATCAACAACATAAACACTTTTATATTATGGCTACAAAAGAGTATTTTCCCGGGATAGGAAAAATTAAATTTGAAGGAACAGAGTCTTACAACCCGATGGCCTACCGCTACTACGACGCTGACCGCGTGGTGCTCGGCAAACCGATGAAGGAATGGCTTAAATTTGCCATGGCATGGTGGCATACACTTTGCGCCGAGGGTGGCGACCAGTTCGGCGGCGGTACAAAGAAATTCCCCTGGAACGAGGGCACGAACGACGCCGTAGAGCTTGCAAAGCAGAAGGTTGACGCCGGCTTCGAGTTCATGACCAAGATGGGTATCGAATATTTCTGCTTCCACGATGTGGACCTCGTAAGCGAGGGTAACTCAATCGAGGAGTATGAAGCCAACCTCAAAGCCGTTGTGGCCTATATCAAGGAGAAGATGGCCGAGACCGGCATCAAGAACCTGTGGGGCACAGCCAATGTGTTCAGCGCAGCCCGCTATATGAACGGCGCAGCCACCAACCCCGACTTCGACGTCGTGGCTCGCGCATGCGTCCAGATCAAGAACGCTATCGACGCCACTATTGAGCTCGGCGGTACGAATTATGTGTTCTGGGGCGGCCGCGAAGGCTATATGAGCCTGCTCAATACCGACCAGAAACGTGAGAAAGAGCATCTCGCCACAATGCTCACAATGGCACGCGACTATGCCCGTGCCAAAGGTTTCAAGGGCACTTTCCTCATCGAGCCCAAACCGATGGAACCGTCGAAGCATCAGTATGACGTTGACACCGAGACTGTAATCGGTTTCCTCAAAGCTCACGGCCTCGACAAGGATTTCAAGGTGAACATCGAGGTGAACCACGCCACTCTCGCCGGACACACTTTCGAGCATGAACTCGCAGTGGCTGTCGACAACGGAATGCTCGGCTCCATCGACGCCAACCGCGGCGACTATCAGAACGGCTGGGATACCGACCAGTTCCCCATCGACAACTACGAGCTTACCCAGGCCATGATGCAGATAATCCGCAACGGCGGCCTCGGCAACGGCGGTACGAACTTCGATGCCAAGACCCGCCGCAACTCGACCGACCTCGAGGATATTTTCATCGCCCATATCGCCGGCATGGACGCCATGGCACGCGCGCTTCTCTCGGCTGCCGACGTGCTCGAGAAATCGCCCTACAAGAAGATGCTCGCCGACCGCTACGCATCGTTTGACGCAGGCGAAGGCAAGGCATTCGAGGAGGGCAAGCTCTCGCTCGAGGATGTAGTGGCCTACGCCAAGAAAAACGGCGAGCCGAAGCAGACCTCAGGCAAGCAGGAACTCTACGAAGCCATCGTCAACATGTATGTATAATCCGTCATTGTCAAAATATGAAATGACGATATAACGCGGTTAAAAACCGCGTCTACTACCTGCTTGACAATCGGTCGATGACGATTAGTAGACGCGGTTTGAAACCGCGTTATGAATTAAATAAATATACCATGAGCAAATATATGAATTTACCACAGAAGGGGTCGATAGGCTATCTCTACGGCATAGTGGCCGTAGCGGTGCTCGGAGGCTTGCTTTTCGGATATGATACAGCCGTCATTTCCGGAGCGGAAAAGGGATTGCAGGCATTCTTCTCGGGTGCGGGCGACTTCACATATACCGACACTATGCACGGCATCACATCGTCGAGCGCGCTGATAGGCTGTATCATAGGCTCGGCGCTGTCGGGATTCTTCGCGTCGCGTTTCGGGCGCAAGCGTTCGCTGCTTATAGCCGGCGTGTTTTTCTTCGTGTCGGCATTGGGAAGCTATTGCCCCGAATTCCTCTTCTTCGAGCATGGCAAGCCGTCGCTCAGCCTTCTCTACATGTTTAATTTCTACCGCATTATCGGCGGTGTCGGCGTCGGACTCGCTTCGGCCGTATGTCCGATGTATATCGCCGAGGTGGCGCCGGCCGACAAGCGAGGAGCTTTGGTGTCGTGGAACCAGTTCGCCATCATCTTCGGACAGCTTGTAGTCTACGTAGTCAATACGCTGATACTCGGCGACCACCTTCAGCCTACGGTCGAGCAGATAGCACATCTGTCGTTCCCCGCCGAGGCGCAATGGACGGTCGAGACCGGATGGCGCTATATGTTCGGCAGCGAGGCATTCGTGGCCGGCGCGTTCATCATCCTTGTATGCTTCGTGCCGATGTCGCCCCGTTTCCTCGCCATGAAGGGACGCGACGAGCAGGCGCTCTATGTGCTTGCCCGCATCAACGGTGTGGCCAAGGCGCGTGAAATTCTTTCCGACATCAAGGCTACCACCAGCGTGAAAAACGAGCGCCTGTTCTCGTTCGGCATCATGGTGGTATTCGTCGGCATCATGCTTTCAGTGTTCCAGCAGGCCATCGGCATCAATGCAGTGCTCTACTACGCACCGCGCATATTCGAGTCGATGGGTATGGGCAACCCGATGGTGCAGACCGTTATAATGGGCGTGATCAACATAGCGTTCACCGTGCTCGCCATCTTCACCGTGGAGCGCTGGGGCCGCAAGCCGCTGCTCATCACCGGTTCGATAGGCATGGCTGTGGGTGCTTTCGGCGTGGCGCTGCCCAATCTTGTGGCGCTTCCCCCCGTGGTTTCGGTTGCCGCCATCATGATTTATTCGGCATGCTTCATGTTCTCGTGGGGCCCGATATGCTGGGTACTCATTTCCGAGATATTCCCCAACACCATCCGCAGTGCGGCCATCGCCATCGCAGTGGCTTTCCAGTGGATATTCAACTTCATCGTGTCGTCGACATTCATACCGATGTACAACATGAAAGTTGGGGGGATGGATAACTTCGGCCACGTGTTCACCTACGCACTCTACGGCGTAATCTGTATCCTCGCCGCATGGTTCGTGCTCAAGCTCGTGCCCGAAACCAAGGGCAAGACCCTCGAGCAGATGACCGGCTACTGGCGCAAACGCGGCAACAAAGCGTAGGCAGGTATAAACAGTATTACAGGAGAAGTTACAAAAGAACAATCCATCGTAACATATCTCCGGCCTTCGTAATACGTCCACTCTTCTTAATAGAAGGTCGTACACAACTCAATTTTATCGGATCGCGGTTAAAAACCGCGGCTACTACCATGCTGATTACCAAATCGTTCGTGTAGTAGCCGCGGTTTTTTACCGCGGAAAATTGAGTGTGGCGACACCTTCTTGAGTTACCTTTTTTGCGTTACGTAATTGTCGTTACGTAAATATCGAAATGGCGCGAATGTTAATAATAAAAACGGTGTCGCAATCTGGCGACACCGTTTTTATTATTAGTAGTATTCAATATTTCGATTCAGAATGAATAGCCTACACCCACGAAGGGGTTGATGTTACCTGAACCGACACCTGCTACGGGAGTGGCGTATGTGGCGCCCAACATGACATTGATGCTGTTGAAGCGTTTCATGAAGCCGATTTCCACGGGGATGGAGAATTTGGTGACTTCATTTTCATAGTAGTCATCTTCCTCTGCGTAATATCCGCCGGCACCTATTCCAAAGAAGGTGCTGAAGCCGCTTCCGAGGGTCTTGATGGCGCCGAGGGTGATGGAAGGAGACCATTTGCGTTTGTAATCGCTATCGGAATCGGGTTCATATTGGTATAGTTCGGCGCTATTAAGGACGACTTTGCCGTACCATCCCCAGCTTTTGCCGTAGGAACCGTACATCGCGCCGAAGTGGTAGCCGACATCAATAGTGCCATCGACATCGATTACTGCACCGCCGAGCACGTTGACGAACTGATGGCGGACGGCTTCGCGCTTGCGCAGTGGAAGCATGGGTGCGGGTTTCTTTTTCTTTACCACCTTGCCTGCCGTGGTGGAGAGTACCGGATTGACCACTACGATGTTGTTGTCGCCGTTGATGGTGGCGATTTTTTCGGCGTCGTCAGCAGTCATGGCGCGGAAGTTGGAGTAGGTGGCGGGATAGCCGGTCACGGTGACCGACCCGCCGCGGAACAGGCCGCGACGTTTCACGATGTATTCGGGTTCGACAAGCACATCGGCGTCGCTTTTGCCAAGCAGGGTATGGGTGGCCGTCTCTTTCTGTGCGCTGAGCGATATGGTAGACAGCGGGTTCCATTTCCAGTCGACGGTGACGGAATCCTTCTTGGCTGCCACTTTCATGTCGGCTACCGTGAGGTTGTACACCTGGGTGTCGACAGCGGCGGTCTGCGATGTGTGGGTGATGGTCGAACACGAGCTTAATGCCAGCGCGGCGATGCCGGCCGCCAGTATCTTGCGTGTCATCATGCCTGTATTATTTGTTGATTATCACCTGGCCTCCGTCAAGAATGTTGACTACCTGAGCTTCGGCTGAAGTGGTGGCGTGGACGTTTTTGTAAGTTGCGGGATAGCCTTTTACGGTCACATACTTGATTTTGGTAGTGAAGAGGCCGCGGGTCTCTTTCACCTCATACTGGGGAGCTACGAGCACGTCGGCGTTGCCGTTGGCCTCGAGAGCCTTTGCTACAGCGGCGCGGAGCACGGCTTTTTTGCCTGCGCGACGGTGGGCTGCATCGGGATTGTAAGTGAAAGTGATTTTCTGGGTCGATACGTTGAGGTCGGCGTTCGAACGGTTGAATACTTCGGTGTCGACAGCCTCAGTGCTTGCAGTGTGAGTGATAGTAGAGCAAGATGAAAGCATCAATACGGCAGCTGCAGCTGCAAAAAGAACTTGTTTTTTCATTGTGATAAAAAATAAAATTGGTTAATAAAAAAGTTAATAAAATAGGTATGAATTAATTAAGTTAAATGTTAGATGGGTTAATGCAGGCATTTTGTATGGTAATGCTTATTCGTGTATCCACAATAAGGACATGTTTCACCTGCGGAATTATAATATGCAACGTGGCTACTCAAATTCCCTCCACTGCTTTGACTCATAGTGACGCCCGTGCCATTGCAATAGGGACAATTTGCCGATGGACTTATCTCTATCGTAGATGGTTGTGCTTTTATTGCTGGTTCTGTTTCGAAGAAATTTATGCCTGGCGACGCGAACTGTGCATTTTCAGAATAAAATTTGTCGCGTTGTTTCTTATCATGAGTAGCCCGTGTGACCGTAAATCCAGTATCATGTATCAATGATTTTTTATCAAGACTTAACATTATTATCCCATTAAAAGGCTTAGTGTATTCATATACTATCCAACCTCTGTCATCATATCCTGTTTTTATAGCATGTATTACAGTTGTATAAATATCGTAGCAATCTAAAGTTTCGAAATTATCATTACTGTAAACCGTCCAAATGCCGTCAGGCACAGGTTGTAATGCGCCAGTGTTTTTGCCAAAAATAAGTTCAGGATAATAATATTCGAAAAAACAATCTTTATTATCGTCAGTTACAATTAAACTCCGTTGTCCCCGGATATTTGAGATAGATAATACGCAAAATAGCAAAATGAAGAGCCTTTTCATATTAAGTTGTTTGGGAGTGACTCTCTGACTCCATTAGGAGAGTAAAAAAAGAAAAGCGTGAGAGCCATACTCGTTGCTCGTCCCACTGCTTGAGGCTCTGGAATGCCCGGTATAGTTGAACGAGCAAACATGCAGAAGCCTCACGCAGAATATGCTTATACGCCGACTGTCAGCGCTCACGCGCCGGCTGTCGGCAGAATAGACATATATCCACACAGACATCTACCGTTTGCTGCATCCTTGACTATACCAAAAGAAATTTTCCAGATTTACGCATTATATGTATAGAATGAAAACAACATCCAATAAATTGATAACAAATATCCTGTAAATCAAAGTTTTATAATCTTATTTTTATTTTCGGTTGTTTTCAGTACTTTCAGTAGATTGGCTCTTGTTTGGTGCAATTTTGTTTCTCATTTGTTTCTCAAATTCGATACTTATTCGTATATTTGCAGTAGAAAAAATGAGAAAGGAATCCCTATGGCACGAGTTAAGAATCATACAAAAGTCAAAGAGCCAATTCGTCTTCGGATGAAGTCGCTGAGCAATGGCAGCAAGAGCCTGTATCTGGATATATACCGCGACGGAAAGCGGACATATGAATACCTCAAGATGTATATTATCCCGGAAACGGATAGCAACTCCCGCAGGCAGAATCAGACGACAATGGACGCCGCCAATGCCATCAAGTCGAAGCGTATTATCGAACTGACCAGTAATGAGGCCGGGATTGTATTCCGTAAGGACAAGACTTTCCTGCTGGATTGGATGCAGGTTTATATGGAGGCTCAAGAGAGTGCCGGTAAGAAAGATGGCAGTCAAATCAAGATTGCCATGCGCATACTGAAAGACTATGCCGGAGAAATGGTCACACTGGATCAGATTGACGGGGACTTTTGTCGTGGCTACATCACTTATCTGCTGACGGAATATCATCCGAAAGGCAAGGACATATCGAACTACACGCTTCACAATTATTACCGTGCGTTGAACGGTGCGTTGAACTCTGCCGTCAGGAAGAAAAAGATGAAGGCCAACCCTTTCAACGAACTTGAGAAGTCGGAGAAAATCCGCAAGCCGGAGAGTATGCGGTCGTACATGACCATCGAAGAGGTACAGGCGTTGATTGACACTCCTATGCCCCACGAGGAATACGAGATTGTAAAATGCGCATATCTGTTCTCCTGCTTTTGCGGATTACGCATCAGCGATATAATCAAGCTGAAATGGAATGACGTGTTCGTTGACAGGGGACAGTACCGTTTGGCCGTGTCCATGAAAAAGACCAAAGAGCCTATTTACCTGCCCCTCTCTCCTGAAGCGTTGAAGTGGATGCCGGAACGTGGGGGCAAATCATCAGAAGATAATGTGTTCGACCTGCCGTCCGCCAATACAATCAGAATGCAGCTCAAACCTTGGGCGAAAGCAGCCGGAATCTCCAAGCGGTTCTCCTACCACACCAGTCGCCATACGTTTGCCACCATGATGCTGACGCTCGGAGCGGACTTATATACTGTCTCGAAGCTGCTCGGCCATGCCGATGTGAAAATGACACAGGTGTATGCCAAGATTATCAATAAGAAAAAGGACGAGGCTGTGAATCTTGTAAACGGTTTGTTTCACTAATTGAAGGCATTCTGTGGTCCATGTCTAATTTACAAACATATATTTACGGCATTTCTCCGGTTGTAAATGCAACCGAAGTTAATGCTTCCATCACATATTATAAACTCAAAAAGGTAAATCGACATGAAAAGACCTGAAGACGGCCTTCTCTCTTTTTGGAGGGAGCCAACACCTGCAGCACTTCGCTGCGGACAAGGATGTGGCGAATGAACTTTTCGCCCTGCTTACCGAAGCAAAAACAGTTTATCTCCACGATGTTGTGTTGGGTGGTAAACAGTACCACCGCTATGTGGACGATTTCGTAAACGGACACCGGTACATAGACTGTGACCATGCGGCCTGCCGGAACTGCCACGAAATGAACATCCACATTGTCAAGGGGCTGCTGACCGAGTGCGCCAGTTCCGTCCAGCCCTGCTTTGCCGCACCGGATTTCACGTTTAATGAGTGCATGAAGTTGAAACGGATGTATGACACCTCGGAATCGTTGTCTCCGCTTGGTCCGCCCCGTATCAACCGACCTGCGGCTCTCTCTCTTTCTTTTGGTTGTAATTTTACCCCGGAACAGATGAAAAGTATAGTGGCTTGCGCCAATACTTATCATCTGTTCTGTGTTTCTGTACGCATTGAAGACATGGAGGCTCTCTTCGCCTGCAAGAAGGGCTTTTCCATCCGCGTGAACAATATCCGCCGTGTGGTAATCCTGTTCGATGCGCTTCTTGAAAACTCGTTCATCCAATCTCGGTGGCAGAATGTTCTCGGCAAGGGCGCATTCCTGCAGTCCAAGGACGGGACACGCTCCGTTTCGGTGTCAACCCTGTCTTCCGCGCTGTCATCCATCAAGAACAACATGACATCGGTCGCATACAGCATCCGAAAGGTCATTGATCGGCTGAAAGAATGACAGAAAGTGACAAGAAGCGAAGTATGTGAAAGGTAAAAGCATGAGAGTTACAATGACACGTGCATAGTATCATTCCCCAAATCACGGCATCTTCGTTTACAGGACATACCTTTGACCTCCGTTAGCGCGCTGCATAACGGAGGTTTCATCTCCATTGTCAAAAATCAAACTGTGTTATTATGCCGAATAGAATGACATTCATGGAGCGGATGAGCGGACGGCTCGCCGCCATCGAATCGGTACTGAAGAAATTGGAACCGGTCGAAAGTCTCTTGGAGCGTATTACGCTGCTGGAAAATACCATCTTCACGACCAAGAGAGTTTTCACATTTCAGGAAGCCTGCATGTATATCGGGGTTTCTGAAAGTATGCTGTACAAGCTCACATCGAGCAAGGAGATACCGCACTACAAACCGCGCGGTAAAATGGTTTATTTCGCCAAGGAGGAATTGGACGAATGGCTGTTGCAGAATTATGAACCTACCATGAACGAGGCAGTGCGCAGGGTGACGGAAGCCGCCGCCACAGAACCGTTCCTTAACAAGAGACGCTATGGAAAACGAAAGAAGGATTGACCGCACAACCAGCATGGGGATGGATGAACACCGCCTGTCGGACATCCTCCATGCCTCGCAAATCAAGGCGACGGACATTTATGAGACCCCTCCGCAAATCATCTGGATAGATAACTCAACGATTGCCACGCTCGGCAATTTCAGTGCATCGACTGGCAAGGCGAAATCGAAAAAGACGTTCAACGTCTCTGCGCTTGTCGCCGCATCATTGGCGGGGAAACAAGTATTGAACTACCGTGCACATCTGCCCGAAGGCAAACAGCGTATTCTGTACGTCGATACGGAACAGAGCCGTTTCCATTGCCGCTCGGTATTGGAGCGTATATTGCGGCTGGCCGGGTTGCCCACGACGACCGATCCGGAGAATCTCGATTTTTTCTGCCTGCGTGAATATTCGCCGTCGGTGCGTATCGAGGTCATCGACTATGCGCTGCGCCAACAGAAAGGCTACGGACTGGTCATCATCGACGGCATTCGCGACCTGATGCTCGACATCAATAATGCCGGTGAATCGGTGGAAGTCATCAACCGGATGATGGAATGGTCTTCGAGATACGACCTGCACATCCACTGTGTGCTTCATTTGAACAAAGGGGACAACAACGTGCGCGGACATATCGGAACGGAGATGAGCAACAAGGCGGAGACCGTGCTGGTCATCAGCAAGAGTAACGAGAATCCCGGCATCAGCGAAGTCCATGCGCTCCATATCCGGGAAAAAGAGTTCAAGCCGTTTGCATTTACCATCAATGAAACAGGACTGCCCGTCATTGCGGAAGTACACTCGTTTGGCGAGCCCCCGAAGCCCAAGGCAAGAACGGGGTTTACGGAACTGAGCATCGAACAGCACCGCGAAGCTCTCTCTGCCGCATTCGGGGAAAAGCCCATCCGGGGATTCGACAACCTGCTGCAGAGCCTGATGGTCTCCTACGAGGCAATCGGGTTCAAACGCGGCCGGAGTGTCATGATAAAACTGATGCAATACCTGATAGACAACCTCAAGCTCATCATCAAACGGGACAAGTTGTTCTATTACGACATGACGCCTACCGAGGCCATGCTTTTTGATGAAGAATGAAGTCGTGCGCGGGCTTATATCATTTAGTATACTTTAGTATTTATATATATAGGGGAAAAACTAAACTAAACCTTTTTTTGAAATCAAGTGAAAGAAAAATAGATGACCATAGCAGAAGCAAAACAAGTACGCATCGTGGATTTTCTGGCACAGCTCGGCCACCATGCACAGCATATAAAATCGGAACAATACTGGTACTTCTCACCGTTACGGAACGAGCGTACCCCGTCGTTCAAGGTGAATGACCGAATCAATGAATGGTACGATTTCGGCGAGGCGACCGGCGGCGACCTGGTGGAACTGGCAAAATACATTTGCCGGACGGACTGCGTGAGCGAGGCACTGGCGTATATCGAGAGGCTTGTGAATGGCGCATCACTACCGAGAACCCGTATGCCGACCGCTCCACCCCGACCGGTGGAGGCTGAAATGAAAGACGTGATCGTGATTCCACTCCGCCATCACGCCCTGTTCTCTTACCTCCAATCCCGGCTTATCGACGCGGACATCGGCCGTATGTATTGCAAGGAGGTGCATTATGAACTGCGAGGCCGTCATTATTTCGCTCTCGCATTCGGCAATACCTCCGGTGGTTACGAGGTGCGCAACGCCTATTACAAGGGATGCCTGAACAACAAGGACATCTCATTGATAAGACATCTGACAGAAGAGACACAGGAAAATGTCTGTGTTTTCGAGGGCTTCATGGATTTCCTTTCCTATATGACACTGAAACTGGCAGGCGACCGAACGGTCTGTCTTGCCATGCCATGCGACTACCTCGTGATGAACTCGGTAAACAACTTGAAAAAGACGCTGGCACGTTTACAGGAATATTCGGTCATCCACTGTTATCTCGACAATGACCTTGCCGGGCAGAGAACCACAGAGACCATTGCCGGGATGTATGATGGACGTGTCAGCGATGAATCCTGCCACTATGCGGAATACAAAGACCTGAACGATTACCTGCGCGGAAAGAAACGCTGATATTCAGTGTTCTCCTTTGCCACCTAAAGCTCTCCACCACGAGAGCTTTTTTTATGCCCCGATTTCTCCATTTCCCTCCATAGAGACTGCAATATAGTACGATTTAATAGTTCGATTTTTGGAAATTACATAAATCTCATTAACGAAATAGATGTTTAATGCTCAATTATTTTATGGTTTTATATTTCGTGCGTTTCTTTGCAAAATCATACTAATACAAATTTTAATATTCATACTAAATACATGAACTCATATTTCATTTTTGCCATCGTCCTGACGGTTGCCTACATCATTTACTACGCCGTCATCATAGCGCATGACATCTACGGGAAAAAGGGGACGGACAAACCGAACGAGGAAGTTTTCGACCTCGGCGCACCGGAAGAGGAAGAGAGTGTGGCTGTCACGGAAAGCGAGACCGGCTTCAGTATCGGTAGCGAGAACTACGAGACGGAAAGTACGGCTACCTCTTCCGAAACATCCCTTGAGGATGTCAAGGACAAACCGGGAACGGCGCAGGAGAAACTGGAACGGCTGAAGGCCGAGGCGGAGGAACAGATGGAAGAGACCACGCCTTACCTGTCGGACGCACGCACGTCGGAGGAGATGTACAAGGCTATGATTTCCAAGGGACGGTTAGACAACCGACCGGAAATAAAGTGGAACCCAATTCAAGACCGGTTGTGAGATGTCGAAAGCTAAAAAGATTCTATGTGCGCTGTGCCTCCCGTTCCCCTACACGACTTTTGCCAAAAGCGGCAGCGTGAACTATAGCTGGGGAGCGGATGCGTTGGCCACGATGCACGACTTCGTGGTGACGATGATGCTCTATGTCCAGTATATCTGTTGCGCTATCGCCGGAGTTTACGTCATCGTGTCCGTCTGTCAGATATACATCAAGATGAACACGGGCGAGGACGGCATCACCAAGTCGATAATGACGCTTGTAGGTGCGTGCCTGTTCCTGATCGGGGCATTCTATGTTTTCCCGGTTTTCTTCGGCTACCGCATATAACCTTACTTGTATCAGGTCGCAGACAAATAAAGTATTCACTAAAAAAGTAAACGTATGTTTCAGAAAACCAAACAACTGTGCCGCAAGGCATTCGGATTCGTCAACGGAATCCCTACCAAAGTAATGATGTTCTCCTTCATGCTGCTGTCCGGCATGGTGGCGAAAGCGCAGAACTCCGCAGGCGACTATTCCGCCGGTACGAGCGCATTATCCACTGTCGCGGAGGAGATTGCCAAGTATGTGCCTATTATGGTGAAATTGTGCTACGCCATTGCCGGCGTTGTGGCCATCGTGGGTGCAATCTCGGTATATATCGCCATGAACAACGAGGAGCAGGACGTCAAGAAGAAGATCATGATGGTCGTGGGAGCCTGTATCTTCCTCATTGCGGCGGCCAAGGCGTTGCCTCTGTTCTTCGGTATTGCCGCTTAAACATCAAGGATAAGTATGAAAGGCAAGGACGAACGCTATCCGGACTACCCGCTGTTCAAGGGACTGCAACGGCCTCTTGAGTTTTTGGGCATCCAAGGCCGGTATATATATTGGGCGGCGGTGACGACGTGCGGAGCCATTGTCGGCTTTGTCGCCGCCTACTGCCTGCTCGGTTTCATTGCCGGGCTTGTCGTGCTGGCAGCCGTCGTATCGGCCGGTATCGTGCTCATCCTCCTCAAACAGCGGAAAGGACTGCATAGCAAGAAGGTCGTTCCGGGTGTGTATGTGTATGCCCACTCGCGCAAGATCTGACGAAAGAAAAACCATCACGGCAATGTGCATGGCTTTATTGATTGTTGAACGCGGGCGGGTTTGTCTTGAAGCAAGGCGAACCTGCCCCTATTTAATTACACGTATATCGAAATGACCCTATACATCATTTTATGTTTTGTCGCTTTGTGCGCGGGTATGGCCTTGTCGGTCTATGCGTTCGGTACGGGCGGCAAGCGCAAGCGAATCTTTCAGGACATCTATTTCTCGGCGGAGGAAACGGACGGTGTGGGTGTGCTGTACACCAAGACCGGCGAATATTCCGCCGTACTTAAGATAGAGAATCCGGTACAGAAATATTCGGCGGACATTGACAGTTACTACGACTTCACACACTTGTTCACCGCCCTTGCGCAGACGTTGGGCGAAGGGTACGCCATCCACAAGCAGGACATCTTCGTCAGGAAACAGTTTGCGAGCGAACCGACTGACGGTCAGGAGTTCCTGTCTTCATCCTATTTTCGTTATTTCAAGGGACGTCCTTACACGGACAGCCTTTGCTACCTGACCATCACGCAAGAGGCGAAGAAAAGCCGTCTGTTCTCGTTCGATAGCAAAAAGTGGCGCGACTTCCTTGTGAAAATCCGTAAAGTACACGACCAGTTACGTGACGGCGGCGTACAGGCCAGATTCCTGAACAAAGCCGAAGCGAGCGAGTACGTCGATCGTTACTTCGCCATGAACTTCAAAGACCGCACCGTGTCGATGACGAACTTCAAGGCGGACGATGAAACCGTGTCGATGGGCGACAAACGCTGCAAGGTGTACAGCCTTGTGGACGTGGACTGTGCCGCACTGCCCTCACAGATACGTCCGTACACGAATATCGAGGTCAACAACACGGAAATGCCCGTCGATTTGGTGTCGGTGGTGGACAGCATCCCGAACGCCGAGACGGTGGTCTATAACCAAATCATCTTCCTGCCCAACCAGAAGCGTGAGCTGTCGCTGCTCGACAAAAAGAAGAACCGCCACGCGAGCATTCCCAATCCGAACAACCAGATGGCGGTCGAGGACATCAAGCGTGTGCAGGAAGTCATCGCCCGTGAGAGCAAGCAACTGGTATATACACACTTCAACATGGTGGTGGCCGTGTCTGCCGGTGCAGACCTGCAAAAGTGTACGAACCACTTGGAAAACGCTTTCGGGCGTATGGGTATCCATATCAGCAAGCGGGCATACAACCAACTGGAACTGTTCGTCGGTTCGTTTCCGGGCAACTGCTACACGCTCAATGAGGAATACGACCGTTTCCTGACCCTTTCCGATGCGGCGATGTGCCTGATGTACAAGGAGCGTGTGCTGCACAGCGAGGAAACGCCGCTGAAGATTTACTACACCGACCGTCAGGGCGTGCCGGTGGCTATCGACATCACGGGAAAAGAGGGAAAGAATAAACTGACTGATAATTCCAATTTTTTCTGTTTGGGGCCTTCGGGCAGCGGCAAGAGTTTTCATATGAACTCGGTCGTGCGCCAGCTCCATGAGCAGGGAACGGATGTGGTGATGGTCGATACGGGGAACTCATACGAGGGACTGTGCGAGTATCTGGGCGGCAAGTATATCTCCTATACCGAGGAACGGCCTATTACGATGAATCCGTTTCGCATCAACCGGGAGGAATACAATATCGAGAAGATAGACTTCCTCAAGAACCTTATCCTGATGATTTGGAAAGGGTCGGACAGCCAGATTCCCGAAATCGAGTTCCGCATTGTCGAGCAGATAATCATAGACTACTATGATGCCTATTTCAACGGATTTACAAGATACACCGACGAGCAACGGGAGGTACTGCTGAAAAACCTGTTTGCGGCGGCCAGCCGAAAGAACCCAAACAAACCACCCAGAGAGGTGGATGAGATGGTGCGCAAACAGATAGAGGTGCTTGAGGCACGGCGGGCGGCTCTCAAAGTGTCGGAACTGAACTTCAACTCATTCTTTGACTACTCATTCGACCGTCTGGAGCAGATCTGCACCGAAAATGACATCACGACAATCAGCTACTCGACCTATTCGACCATGCTGCAGCCGTTCTACAAGGGAGGCGCATATGAGAAGATTCTCAATGAGAATGTGGATTCGGCACTGTTTGACGAGACATTCATCGTCTTTGAAGTGGATGCAATCAAGGAAAACAAGAAACTGTTTCCCATTGTCACACTGATTATCATGGACGTGTTCCTGCAGAAAATGCGCATCAAGAAGACCCGTAAAGTCCTTGTCATCGAAGAGGCGTGGAAGGCCATTGCCAGCCCGCTCATGGCGGAATACATCAAGTTCATGTACAAGACCGCCCGTAAGTTTTGGGCTTCTGTCGGCGTGGTGACGCAGGAGATACAGGACATCATCGGCAGCGAAATCGTGAAGGAGGCCATCATCAACAACTCGGACGTGGTGATGCTGCTTGACCAGAGCAAGTTCAAGGAACGCTTTGACGAAATCCGAAAGATTCTTGGTCTGACCGAGGTGGATTGCAAGAAGATATTTACCATCAACCGCTTGGAGAACAAGGATGGGCGCAGCTTCTTCCGCGAAGTGTTTATCCGTCGGGGGACGACCAGCGGCGTGTACGGCGTGGAAGAGCCGCACGAGTGCTACATGACCTACACGACCGAACGGGCGGAAAAGGAGGCACTGAAGCTTTACAAGAAGGAACTTCGGTGCAGCCATCAGGAAGCTATCGAGGCATATTGCCGGGACTGGGATGCCAGCGGTATCGGGAAGGCCCTGCCTTTTGCACAAAAAGTAAACGAGACGGGGCGTGTGCTCAACCTCCGTCCCGTGCATGAATCCAAATAAACATTGCAGCCATGAAACGACTACTCCTTATCCTGACCATCGCCTCGGTCACACTCTGCCAGACGGTTCACGCCCAGTATTACAGCGTGAACTACGACACCCGTACCGTTGCGGCGATGGTGGCTGCCTTCGGTACGGAAGCGGTCGCCGAAGGGTACTACCGGGAGCAGGTCGATGACGTCCTCAAGCACTACACGGCAGCGGAGGTCGCTACCGCCGGGATATTCGCGGCCAAGTTCTTGGAGCATAAAGCCCTGAGCGACCTCGGCATCTGGAACAGCCGTACGGAAAACTACTACTACCGGCGCATCTACCGGATGGTGGCGGAGAAAATCATGCCCAAGATATGGGTGGTGGCGAAGCAGATGCTCCATTCGCCGCAAACGGCTATCTATTGGGGCAGTTACCTGATGAAAGTCTGCGATGATACCAAAAGTCTGTGTATGCAGTTCGAGAGCGTGGTGACCAACAGCACGCTGACCTTTTCGGACATCGCCTTTCTCGAAATCAATCCGGAAATTGCCCCCTTGCTGAAACTCTCCGAAACGGGAAACATCGACTGGCAGCGGATGATGGACAACTTCGCCCGCATACCGGGCAACTTCACCCACGAGAACCTGAAAAGCGACCTCGACAACCTTTATAACACGGGGGTCGGCCTTGCAACGGCAGGCATTGCCAATCTTGGTGACGCCCTGTTGCAAAGCAGCTCGTTCCATGACCTGCTGGGTGGAAAGGTTGAAGAAATCGGCAACCTGTATGAACACTACGGGAGTCTATTCGAGCAGGCGGAACATGACATCAGCGGCTTGCTGATTGACATGGTGGGTGGTCCGGACAACGTGGCCGGTCTGTTCAACTTCAGCAACTACAACCTCACGGCATGGATGACCGACTACCTGGACGAAGCGATGGGGAACTATTACACGCAGCGGTGGTACATTGCCCGGCGTGACCAAGGGAGCGTATCGCTGTGCGACTACTATCCTCCGACGGACGACAACAGCATCCTGAACGGGGGCGCATGGGTGCGGTTCAACACGAGCGACCCGAATTTCTATCCTGATGCCTCGCAACGGGAACAGGTACTTGCCAACTCGGAAGGATATGCCGGTTGGTCAAGAAACCGCGTGCAGCAGTTGAACAACCAGAACGACGGGTTCAGCTACAGCATCAACTATTGGATGAGTGCCTATATCATCAGCAAGAAAAACAAGCAGACCAAAAAGGCATACGCATACGAAATCCATGTGAGCAAAAACTGGAACAAAGAAGAGGTCGTCTATGAGGAAGTCTTCGATTCCTACTCGATGGACTTGAACACGTTTCGGGCGCAACTGAATGTCCGGCTTGCGGAGTTCAACGAGAACGAGGACGGCTACACCTATTATATATCTTCCGGTGCGCGGAACTATTACCAAGCAACGGACGCAGCCAAATTGAAGGGATGCGAGAGCGTGACCATCAGCGTGACCTGTTCCGACGGGGTTACGCTCGGACAAGGCTCGACACAGTACAAGTGCCGCAAGTGCGGCAGCTCGTTGAATGCCCACACCAAGGAGTGCGCCATGCAGACCTCGGTGACGGAAAACGACCTCGACCTTTCGGAACTGGACGCGCTATTGAACGAGGCGAACAGCCAAGCGGCCAATATTGAAGCGCAAATCGGGGCATTGGAAAACGAGAACGCTGTCCTGCTGAAGAAAATCAGTACGGCGAGCATTGAGGATGCGGCGAATTACCGGCAGCAGTACAACGCGAACAAGACACGGATAGACCGTCTGAAAGGAGAACTCGCGGAATGGAAGAAGAAACAGTCCGACTATGCCCAAGCAAAGTCGGATGCCGCAGACGACAACAGCGTGGCGACGGATGACTATTACCGCATCCCTGCCATCATGCAGGACTGCAAGGCGGCATACGGTCTTACTTGGCAGGACGGCGGAGCATGGAACGGCTACTCGTATGTACGCAAGGCGACCATGCCGAATATCAACGGTATCATCACATTCAGGGCTACGGTCTCCATTGCCCGCAAGCCGAAATATTTTCTCGGCATAAAAATACACCGTACCATTATCCAAATCAAGTGGGAACTCACTTCGGAATATACGGACACACACGTCGCTGACGTGCTGACCCTTGATCCGGGACTTTCGGATGCGGAAAAGGCTAAACTGGTAAACGACCGGATAGCCGAAATCGCCCGTGAACATCCGTCCTGTAAAATCACGACGGAATACGCCCGCAGCGCACCGACGGAAGAAACGCCATCAGGCGACGTGTACCATCTGCTGTGGTCAAGCGACCGCCTTGAGATAGCGCGAGAGGTGGACAGCAGAATCACCAAGATATATGCCGACTTGGTATCGCTGGAAAAGATGATGCACTACAAGCGGAGCATCCTTGACGTGATGAAGGATGTGCAGCCCGGACTGGACACGGACGAAGGCCGTAGGCTGACACTCGTGGAGGAATGCCATGACCGCTGGGTGGAGAATGCACGGACGCTTCGGAGCGGCAACAGCAGGAATAGCAGAAAGGAGGTACGGCCATGAAACGTACCATACAGATTGCCGTCGTGCTGTTCGCCCTGCTGCCCGGTATCGCCAAGGCGCAGTGGACTTTCGATATAGTCTCCGTCGAAGCCTACATCAACGACCACAAGAAGCAGCGCAGCCTGCTGTTGGCTCGTAGCACCTTGGAGTACAGCAACAAGCTGTTGCACGAGTACAGCTGTAAAGAAATTGGGGACTATAAAGAGTTGAATATTGACCTTGACAAATACACCCGTGCGTTCGATGCCATCGACGTCATGTACCAGTCGTTGCGCACGGTGTTGAACGTCAAGAATACCTATACATCGGTCAGCGACCGTATCGGCGACTATAAATCGTTGTTGGAGGATTTCAATGCGAAGATCTTGAAACGTGGACGCATCGAATCCGCAGATACCCTGATTATCTCCATCAATGCGAGGGGGCTGAGGGCGATTGCCCGTGAGGGGGAACAGCTCTACAAGTCCGTGAGCGACCTCGTGCTGTATGCCACCGGAGCGGCAGCCTGCTCGACCTCCGACCTGCTGATGGTGTTGGAGGCCATCAACCGCTCATTGGACAACATCGAGCGGCATCTGAACCGGGCCTATTTCGAGACATGGCGGTACATTCAAGTGCGCATCGGCTATTGGAAAGCAAAGGTATATCGCTCCCGCACCATGCGGGAGATTCTCGATGACGCCTTCGGGCGTTGGCGCGGAGCCGGAAGACTGGATTATTAACGACAAAAAGAGAAGAATATGAACAGAAAACTATTACTCATGGCAGTGGCGGTCACCGTAACGACAGCCGTACACGCACAGTATGTAACGTACAACCATGATTCGCCGAAGCAGAATCAGGTAACGGTCATGGAAACCGGTACGGGCGCACTCTCGCCCGACCTCTATTATTCCGTGCTGCACAACAAATACAAGAAGTCGGCGGCGGCCAAAAACAAGCTCTCGTTCCGCACACTTGCCGGTATCAATCTCTACAACCAGGTGGACGAAGCGGAAGCCATTGATTCGGCTTTGGTCAAGCGGGCGAAGGTCGAGGCGTTGAACGTTGCCGACCGGCAGGCGGACATCGCGTGGCTTGCCGAGGGCGATAAGGTCAGCAGACAGATGGACCGGTTCCGGCGCAACATCGACCGTATTCTCCTGTCCGGCGGTACTCCGGCCGACAAGGAACGGTGGACGGAATACTACCACGTCTATCAGTGCGCCATCAACGCCACGAAAGACGCCTATATGCCAAACGCCCAGCGAAAGAAGGAGTATCTGCGCATCTACGAGGATGTGGCACGGCAGAACGAGATTTTAGTGAGCTACCTCGCCAAGCGTCAGAACGCAACGGCAACAAGCACACTGCTGAACGCAACGGACAACCGTACCCTGCATAAGGGCGGCATTGTCCGCAATGCCATGAGCCGGTGGCAGGAATCACGCCTTGCGGTGCGTGGCTCGCAATCGGGCGGCAACGGAAACGGCGAAGATGACAACGAGAGTGTAAACAGAGGGAAATAAAAAGACAGGGCTATGGCAAACGGAGATATACTTTCGGATTTCGGCATCAACCTGTTGGAGGAGGAAATAGATGATGTCATCTTTCAGACCAACGAGTTTCTGACGGACGCGACTTTTACCGGTGCGCAGGGTCCTTTTTGGTGGATATTGCAGATGTGCATGGCACTCGCGGCACTGTTCTCCATCGTCATGGCGGCAGGTATCGCCTACAAGATGATGGTAAAGCACGAGCCGTTGGACGTTATGAAGCTGTTTAGGCCGCTTGCCGTGTCGATTATCATCTGCTGGTGGTATCCGCCTGCGGACACGGGTATGGCGGGGAGCCGGAACAACTGGTGTTTTCTGGACTTTCTGTCCTACATCCCGAATTGCATCGGGTCGTACACCCATGACCTGTACGAAGCTGAAGCTTCACAGATATCGGACAGGTTCGAGGAAGTTCAACAGCTCATCCATGTGCGTGACACGATGTACACGAACCTGCAGGCGCAGGCGGATGTCGCCCACACGGGCACATCCGATCCCAACCTGATAGAGGCGACAATGGAGCAGACCGGCGTGGACGAAGTGACGAGCATGGAAAAGGATGCGGCGAAGTTGTGGTTCACGTCTTTGACGGCAGGAGTCATCGTGGGGATAGACAAAATCATCATGTTGATTGCTCTCGTGGTGTTCCGAATCGGTTGGTGGGCAACGATTTACTGCCAACAAATCCTGTTGGGAATGCTGACGATTTTCGGACCGATACAGTGGGCGTTCAGCATCCTGCCGAAATGGGAAGGTGCTTGGGCGAAGTGGCTGACACGCTATCTGACGGTGCATTTCTACGGGGCGATGCTCTACTTCGTGGGCTTCTATGTGCTGCTGCTCTTTGACATTGTATTGTGCATCCAAATCGAGAACCTGACGGCGATAACCGCCAGCGAGCAGACGATGGCTGCCTACCTGCAAAACTCGTTCTTCTCGGCAGGCTACCTGATGGCGGCTTCGATTGTAGCCCTCAAGTGCCTGAACCTTGTTCCGGACTTGGCGGCATGGATGATACCGGAGGGCGACACGGCATTCTCTACCCGAAACTTCGGCGAGGGCGTGGCACAGCAGGCGAAGATGACGGCAACCGGAGGGTTGGGCGGCATCATGAGATAATCCGCAAAAGATAATATAAACCCAATAAAAATCATAACAACATGAAATTGCAAGAGAAAATCAAAAGTTGGTGCAAGGATGAGAAATTCATGTCCTTTGCACAGGAACGAGCGAGAAAAGAGGTTTGCGAGGTGACGGAAAACCACCGCATCGACCCGCAGTATGAAGAACTGGACGAAGCCTTCGAGTACGACGACCGGTACATCGCCCCCTTGGTGACGTACCTGACGTACAAGCTGCGTCTTGCCCTGCTGCAGCGGAACGCAGGTAAGCGCAAAAGAGGAATCTGGTGGGTGCTTGTCCACGTGGAGATGCAGGGCTATTACGTGGAGATATTCTCGGCGGAGTTCGAGAATCTTTTGACGGAACTTCGGGATGCGGTCATACCCATGCTGCACACGGAATATGTACAGATGTTGAACGGTAAAAGGGAATAACCGATGGTCATCAAGAATTTGGAAAACAAAATAAGACTGGTGGGCATCATCTGTACCGCTTTTCTCGTGGGATGTGTCATCATCAGCTTGTCAAGTATCTGGACAGCCCGGACGATGGTCTCGGATGCGCAGAAGAAGGTGTATGTGCTGGACGGCAACGTGCCTATCCTCGTGAACCGCACGACAATGGACGAAACGCTTGACATGGAAGCTAAAAGCCATGTGGAAATGTTCCACCATTATTTTTTCACGTTACCGCCAGATGACAAATACATCCGCTATACGATGGAAAAAGCGATGTATCTGGTGGATGAGACGGGGTTGGCACAATACAACACGCTCAAGGAAAAGGGTTTCTACTCCAACATTTTGGGTACGAGTTCGGTGTTCTCCATCTATTGTGACAGCGTGGCTTTCAACAAGGAGAAGATGGAGTTCACTTACTACGGACGGCAACGCATTGAGCGGCGGAGCAACATCCTCATGCGGGAACTGGTCACGGCGGGGCAACTTAAGCGTGTGCCCCGAACAGAAAACAACCCGCACGGATTGCTTATCGTGAACTGGCGAACCCTGCTGAACAAGGACATCGAACAGAAAACGAAGATCAACTACTAAACAACGGAGTTTATGAATATCAAGGGATTCAGGCGGATGCTCTTCGGTGAAAAGATGCCGGACAAGAACGATCCGAAATACAAAGACCGTTACGAGCGGGAGGTGTCCGCCGGACGAAAGTTCGCCCAAGCGACACGCATTGACAAGGCTGCCGCCAAGGTGCAGGGATTCGCCAACGCACACCGGATACTTTTTCTGGTCATCGTCTTTGGTTTCGCTATCGGAGGGTTCACTTGGAACATCTATCGCATTACAATGGCATACCGCAACAGCCGGCCGACACGCACGGCGACGGAAATGCAGGATTCGGTGCTACGGGAAAGACACAAGAGGCTGCAAGGGGGTGAAATAAGGGAAAATCGGAACGAGAACAAGAAATATGAACCGCAATAAAGGAGTGCTTATGAATACACGATTTGAAAAATCAGTCCGCTCGTCGGACGAATGGTACACCCCGAAGGAGGTGTTGAAAGCGTTAGGCAGGTTCGACCTTGACCCTTGCGCCCCTATCCGTCCGTTGTGGCCGACCGCCGAAGTCATGTATGACCGGAACATGGACGGATTGTCCCTGAAATGGGAAGGGCGTGTATGGCTCAATCCTCCGTACTCGCGTCCCCTTATCGAACAGTTTGTCCGAAAGCTGGCGGAACACGGCAACGGCATCGCGCTGTTGTTCAACCGTTGCGATTCCAAAATGTTTCAGGACGTCATTTTCGAGAAAGCGACGGGCATGAAATTCCTGCGCCACCGCATCCGGTTTTACCGCCCGGACGGAACACGCGGCGATTCTCCCGGTTGCGGCAGCATCCTGATCGCATTCGGAGTGGAAAACGCAGAAGTGCTGAAAAACTGCAGCATTGAAGGCAAGTATGTACAACTCAATTAAAAGATGTATGATGAAGATATTTGATAAAATCAATTTCAGGGAGCCGAAGTATATGCTTCCGGCTGTCCTGTATATCCCGCTTCTGGTTGCATCGTACTTCATCTTCGACCTGTTTCATACCGAAACGGCGGAGATTCCGGACAAGACGCTGCAGACAACGGAGTTTTTGAACCCCGATTTGCCGGATGCCCGGCTTAAAGGCGGTGACGGCATAGGCAGCAAGTACGAGAACATGGCCAAATCATGGGGTAAGATACAGGATTACTCCGCAGTGGATAACATAGAACGAGATGAACCCGATGACAACAAGGAAGAATATGAATCGCAATACACGGTGGACGACATCGCCTTGCTCGATGAGCAACAGCAGGAAAAGGCTGCGGCAGCGCAAATTGCCGATGCCAAGACACGCGAGCAAGAAGCTCTCGCGGAACTGGAGAAAGCCCTTGCCGAAGCAAGGTTGAGAGGACGCAATGAGGTATTACCGGCGACCGATACGGACAGTACCGCATCGGCGCAACCCCCGACGGCAACCATAGAGGTCAAGGGAAAAATAGAGGAAGAGAGCCGTTCGGTAAAAGCCCCGTCAGAGAACGAACCGCCCAGCGAAGTGGTACGCAAGGTAAAGACGGCTTCGGATTACTTCAATACGCTTGCGGTCAATGCCCGTGAACCGAAACTGATAAAGGCCATTATCGACGAGGACATCAAGGCGGTGGACGGCTCGCGTGTGCGGTTGCGTCTGCTCGACGACGTGGAGATCAACGAGTGCGTGGTCAAACGAGGGTCGTATCTGTATGCCACCATGAGCGGCTTCTCGTCGGGGCGTGTGAAGGGGAACATCACCAGCATTCTCATCGAGGACGAACTGGTGAAGGTCAGCCTGTCCCTTTACGACACGGACGGCATGGAAGGGCTTTATGTACCGAACAGCCAGTTCCGGGAAACGAGCAAGGATGTGGCAAGCGGTGCGGTGTCGGGGAATCTGAACATGAATACCGGCAGTTACGGCAACAGTCTCTCGCAATGGGGAATGCAAGCCGCTACGAATGCCTACCAGAAAACGAGCAATGCCATCGGCAAAGCTATCAAAAAAAATAAGGTAAAGCTGAAATACGGCACTTTCGTCTATCTGGTGAACGGACGTGAGAAACAGTAAAAACGGAAGCCATGATAGAGATTGACAACATATATAATATGGACTGTATCGAGGGTATGAAGCTCATGGCGAACGGCAGTGTCGATGCCGTGATAGCGGATTTGCCTTACGGCGTGTTGAACCGTAGCAACAAGGCGGCACACTGGGACAGGCAGATACCGCTCGAAGCGTTGTGGAAACAGTACCGCAGGATCACCAAGCCGGGAAGCCCCGTTATCCTCTTTGCGCAGGGCATTTTCTCGGCGCAACTCATGCTCTCGCAACCCCGGATGTGGCGGTATAACCTCGTGTGGCGGAAAGACCGGGTAACGGGTCACCTGAATGCCAACCGGATGCCGCTACGCCAGCATGAGGACATCATCGTGTTCTACGACCGTCAGCCGGTATATCATCCTCAAATGACGCCGTGTCCACCGGAACGGAGGAATCATGGACGCCGCAAGACGGACGGTTTCACGAACCGCTGTTACGGTGAAATGAAACTGGCTCCGGTGCGTGTTGCCGAAGACAAGTACCCGACCTCTGTCATTTCCATACCCAAGGAACACAAGACAGGAGCATTCTATCATCCGACACAGAAGCCGGTAGCCTTGATAGAGTACCTGATACGTACCTATACCAACGAGGGCGATGTGGTGCTGGACAACTGCATCGGTTCGGGTACGACCGCCATTGCCGCCATCCGCACGGGGCGGCATTACATCGGATTCGAGATTGAACCGACGTATTGCGAAATTGTCGGACGACGGATTCGGGAGGAACTGGAACGTGGTCATGGATTAAAGAAAGCGAAATAAGGGAAATAAAGAAATAAACAATATCAACAGAAACGATATGAACAAGAAAATAATTGTAACTGCATTTCTTCTGGCGGCAGGACTTTTTGCCACACGGAACGCACAGGCTCAGCGTACATACGAAGAGATGGAACGGCTGACTGTCAATGAACAGGTAACGACCGTCATCACAGCCACGGAACCGGTCCGCTTCGTGGATATTTCCACAGACAAGGTGGCGGGCGACCAACCCATTGAGAACATCATCCGGTTGAAGCCCAAAGAGACGGGACACGAGGACGGTGAAGTGCTGGCCATCGTCACCATCGTAACGGAACGCTATCGCACGCAGTATGCACTCATCTACACCACGCGGATAAGCGAGGCGGTGGCAGACAAGGAAATTCAGCTACAGGAACGGGATGCCTACAACAATCCTACGGTCTCGATGTCCACAGCCGACATGGTGCGTTTTGCAAGACGGGTGTGGAACTCGCCCGCGAAAATCCGCAACGTGGCGACCAAGGCGCACCGAATGGTAATGCGCCTGAACAATATTTACTCGGTGGGCGACTATTTCTTCATCGACTTTTCCATCGAGAACAAAACGAACATCCGTTTCGACATCGACGAGATACGGGTGAAACTGTCGGACAAGAAACTTTCGAAGGCAACCAACGCGCAGACCATCGAGCTGACGCCTGCCCTGGTATTGGAACACGGCAAGACGTTCAAGCACGGCTACCGGAACGTGATTGTCGTGAAAAAGATGACCTTTCCGAACGACAAGCTGCTGACCATCGAAATGACGGAACAACAAATCAGCGGGCGCAATATCAGCCTGAACATTGACTACGAGGATGTGCTGTCGGCCGATTCATTTAACACCGCTTTATTGGAGGAGGAATGACGATGAAAAAGACGATAATACTGATGCTTGCCTGCATGTGCGTCTTCATGAATGCAAGTGCGCAGCGTAACAGCGGCCGCCTCTCGCTTGGAGTGGGATTGCTGTATGAGAACGGCATGGACGTAACGCTTGCTTACGAACATGAAATGAACTACCGCCATGCGTGGGAGTTTTTCGCCAACGGCTATCTGAAATGGACGGAATGTAAATCTTGCGGTCATATTTGTCCGGAATCCTTCTGGCGCAACTATCGCACTTACGGTTTCGGTGTGGCGTACAAACCTTGTGTGGTGCGTGGACGCAACCATTACGGCAACTTGCGTATCGGAGCTTCGGCAGGGAGCGACACGAACAAGTTTCTTGCCGGAATCCATGTGGGTTACGAGCACAATTATGTGCTGCGGTCGGGATGCACACTGTTCTGGCAGGTAAAGAGTGACATGATGATAAAAGGGGCGGATTTGCTGCGGACAGGTATCGTGCTGGGGGTGAAACTGCCGATAAAATAAAGGAAAAACAAAAAACGAAAATAACATGATACGAAAGATTCAATGGTTTGCAATGGCAGTGACGGCGGTATTGTGCGCTGCCTGTGACGCCCATATCGACGTACCTGATACGGCGGTACGTCCGGGACATATTCTCTGCGAGGACGGTACGGCTTTATCCTACGTACAGTATGAACAGTCGGGAAAACGGGCAATAGCGGTTGTCTTCGATACCGAACACCGTGAAGGTACGGAAGGGAACGGCTATGCGGTTTACCTGTGGGACATTGCTCCGGCAGCTTTTGCCGACAGCCTCGGTGTCGCACAAGGGACGTCGGCCGACATCGAGGCTTTGGACGGGAACATGAACACCTTTGCGCTGTACGACACACGGGAGACGGCTTCGCCTATGGCGGAAGCGGTCTTTGACCTGTGGCGGTACGGACAGAGTGCCTATATCCCGTCGGTGGCACAGATGCGGCTGCTGTATGCCGTCCGGGAAACCGTCAATCCTGTCATCGAACGGTGTGGCGGCCATCCGCTGCCGTTGGATGAAAACGACTGCTGGTACTGGACATCGACGGAGGTAACCGGACAGGAAACGGCGAAAGCGTGGCTTTACTCGACAGGAAGCGGTGCGATGCAGGAGACCCCGAAGACACAGGCGCACAAGGTGCGGCCGATTATCACACTGAACAGGTAGGAACGAAAAGAGGGAAAGGACAAAGACAATGGAAGAAAGCAAGGAACTACAAGGATTTTACAAAATATTCCGTGCGGTCATCTATATCTCCGTGCTGATGGAGTTCTTCGAGTATGCCATAGACCTTGCCATGCTCGACCACTGGGGCGGCATATTGATTGATATACACGGGCGCATCAAGCGAAGGATGATCTATAACGACGGCAACCTCGTGTATAGTAAGATAGCGACCTTCCTACTCATCTGCATCACTTGTATCGGCACACGCAACAAAAAACACTTGGAGTTTGACGCACGCAGGCAAGTGTTATATCCACTTATCTGCGGATTGTTCTTGATTGTGTTCTCCGTGTGGCTGTACCATCATACGATGGAAACGAGGCTCTACACCCTGCCGCTGAACATCATCTTCTATATGGCGGCTACGCTGGTCGGTGTGATATTGGTGCATATCGCATTGGATAACATCTCGAAGTTCATCAAGGAGGGACTGGGTAAAGACCGGTTTAACTTCGAGAATGAAAGTTTCGAGCAGAGCGAAGAGAAGGATGAGAACCAGTATAGCGTGAATATACCGATGCGGTACTATTACAAAGGTAAATTTCGCAAGGGATGGGTGTCGATAAGCAACTGTTTCAGAGGAACATGGGTGGTTGGAACTCCAGGTAGCGGTAAGACGTTCAGTATCATAGAACCGTTCATCCGCCAACATAGTGCCAAGGGCTTCGCGATGGTGGTCTATGACTACAAATTTCCGACACTTGCCACTAAACTTTACTATCATTACAAGAAAAACCAGAAGCTCGGCAAAGTGCCAAAAGGATGCAAGTTCAACATCATCAACTTCGTGGATGTGGAGTACAGCAAACGGGTGAACCCCATTCAGGCAAAGTACATCAATAATCTTGCGGCGGCGAGCGAAACGGCGGAAACCCTGTTGGAATCCCTGCAGAAAGGCAAGAAAGAGGGAGGCGGAGGCAGTGACCAGTTCTTTCAGACTTCTGCCGTGAACTTTCTTGCCGCCTGTATCTACTTTTTCGTGAACTACGAGCGGGAACCCTACGATGCAAACGGAAAGAAACTGTATGCGGAGAAACGGCAAGATCCGCAGACGAAGTTCTGGAAGCCGACGGGTGTCGTTCGTGACCGTGAGGGTGGCAGCATCGTGGAACCTGCCTATTGGCTTGGAAAATACTCGGATATGCCGCATATCCTTTCATTTCTCAATGAGAGCTACCAGACTATTTTTGAGGTACTTGAGACGGACAACGAGGTCGCGCCGTTGCTCGGCCCGTTCCAAACGGCCTTCAAAAACAAGGCGATGGAACAGTTGGAAGGTATGATAGGTACGCTGCGTGTCTATACCAGCCGTTTGGCTACAAAGGAATCTTACTGGATATTCCACAAGGATGGGGACGATTTCGACCTGAAAGTTAGTGACCCCAAGTCACCCAGTTATCTGCTGATAGCCAACGATCCGGAAATGGAAAGTATCATCGGAGCGTTGAACGCTCTGATATTGAACCGTCTCGTTACCCGTGTGAACACCGGGCAGGGGAAAAATATTCCGGTCAGCATCATCGTGGATGAGCTACCGACACTGTATTTCCACAAGATAGACCGACTGATAGGTACGGCGAGAAGCAACAAGGTAAGCGTAACGCTGGGTTTTCAGGAGTTGCCGCAGTTGGAGGCTGACTACGGAAAAGTGGGAATGCAAAAAATCATCACGACAGTGGGCAACGTGGTAAGCGGTTCAGCTCGCGCAAAAGAGACACTGGAATGGTTGTCGAATGACATTTTCGGCAAGGTGGTACAGGTCAAAAAGGGCGTGACGATCGACCGGGACAAAACGAGTATCAATCTCAATGAGAACATGGACAGTCTTGTACCCGCCTCGAAAATTTCGGATATGGCGACGGGATGGATTTGCGGACAGACGGCACGTGATTTCGTGAAGACGAAAACCGGTACGGGAGGCTCGATGAACATTCAGGAGTCGGAAGAGTTCAAGACTACAAAGTTCTTCTGCAAGACGGATTTCGATATGAGGGAGATAAAAGCGGAGGAAGCGGCCTATGTACCGCTACCGAAGTTCTACACTTTCAAGTCGAGGGAGGAACGGGAACGCATCTTGTATAAAAATTTCATACAAGTCGGACAGGATGTAAAAGACATGATAGCGGATGTACTGAACAAGCGTGGGGCGAAATAAATCAAAATCCCTGCAATAATTTACGTGGTTATTGCAGGGATTTTTGTATTCCATTCAGCTACCCGAAATCTTGCGGACATAAATGAATCATCTGACAGTTTCCGATTTGGAATCGTTTTCCGACAGCAGATTTTGTAATTTGTCGATGTCCGGTAGAGTCTTGCGCAAATTTTCCGGCATTTCTTGGGCTGTGCGGTATGTCGCCACGCCCATAGGCTTATCATAGTCGCGCACCATGATTTCGACAAATTGGCGGTTGGCATCCTGACATAGGACAATACCGATTGAAGGGTTCTCGTGCGGTTTCTTGTCGGTCATATCATATACAGTCAGATAACCGCTAAGCTGTCCGAGATAATTCGGGCGGAACTTGCCCCGTTTCAATTCCACGATTACGCTGGCATTCAGTTCTCTGTTGAAGAATACAAGGTCAGCAAACATTTCCTCTCCGGCAACTATCAGGCGATGCTGACTGTCGATAAAAGTGAAGTCGTTTCCAAAACGGAGAATGAACTGCTTGATATTGGTTACGATTTGGTTTTCGATGACCTTTTCGTTCCAGTCCTGTTCGCGTTCTCCCACATTCTCCAGATTAACCATTTCGAGCATATACTCATCCTTGAACGCCAATGTCGCTTTTACGGCATAAATGGCTTCGGGCAGCACTTGAAGGAAGTTGCTCGGCAAAGATCCGCGATTTGAATAGATGTCTTCTTTCAAGTAATTTTTGAGAGAGGATAGCGACCACGCATTTTGAGCGGCACAATGGATATAGAACAATCGTTCTGCGATGTCTTTTGAACGAGTCAGGATTTCAATATGATGTGAAAAGCTAATCTTGACAAAATCGTCCCAGGTAAATTCGGTATTGACCGGTTGCCCGATAAGTTGCAGCAGTAGATGCTCGTCAATATCCAATTCGCCCAACGCTGTTGGATGAATTAAAGCCGTACCCTTTTCCGACGAATGGTTTTCCAATTCGCCCAACACTGTTGGACGAATTAAAAACGTCCTCCATTCCTCATAGAATGAGCGCATCCGTTTCAACCCCGATTCAGAAAAGCCGTGCAGACCGGGCAACTCCCGTTGAAGGAGCTTTGATATGGTAGGCAATGCTTTAGTACCCCAACAGCCGATGCGGGAATTTTCAGACACGAATTTCCCCACTCCAAAATACAACGAGAGAGTTTCTTTGTTGACCGCAGCCGCACTTCTATACCGGCAGCGTTCGATGGCATGTTTGATTATCTCTACTGCCTCTGCATATTGTGTATAATCCGATGGGATAACTTGTTGTTCCATATACATACGTTTTTGTGCCGCAAAGGTACGAAAAATACGGGGTATACAGGGCAGAATGCCAACATATTATAGTGCCGTGTGGGTCTTATTCGGTATTTTTAGCGTTCCGGTTTCCTGCACTCGCTTTGCTGCCAATCTACTCACTTAGATGTTCATGTGTCTGGGGCGTGCCGAGAAAGCCGGTAGCGGTGTGGATAAGATTGTGAGCGGTTGGCAGTCTTTGGGTTGGCCGCTTCCTACTGTAGCCGAGGAAACACGTCCGGACTATGTTGTGCTGACCTTGCAGTTAGGGATGAAAACCCGACAAGAAAACCTCGCAAGCAGGATTTGAGAAAAGAGCAAATCTTGGAGTTCTGTGTTGAGCCGCAATCCCTATCTGATATTTTGCAACATTTAGGATTGAAAGATAGGGAAAATCTTATGGAGGTCTATATCAATCCGATGATTGGTGCAGGGGTATTGGAAATGACGGAGCCGGACAATCCCACAAGCCGTAACCAGATGTATGTAACGGTAAAAGTGGAACAAGAATTTCAAAAGTAAGTTTATAATAGGATATTGCGGCTTGGACGCATCCAACCTCATACAAATAACACTGCCCGCGTGAAAATGGGGGCAGTGTTATTTATATGGTAGTTCGCTTATTTAAGCTCGTGTACCGCTTAAAAGTTCGGCAAGTTGCCGGTCGCAGAATTTATCGTATTCCTCCTTGTCTGTACCGCTTTCGATAGCCCGGTCGATAACATCGCCCAGTTCGTCGAAGCAGACTTCTTCATTGACACACTTTGCATTGCTATCATCTTCTTTCAGTAGATAGACCTCGTAGTAATCAGAGCCGTTGAGAGCGATAACGACATATCCGGCGTGTAACCGTCCGTTTACTTTCAGCCGCAGTGCCGGTAATTCTTGGAATACCGTAGCGACAAATTCGCTGACTCCCCACGACATAAAGACGGGTATGGGGGTAAATGACAGTAATTGTTCTTTGATGGTCTGTGCGATGTGCATTACATACTCTTTATCCATAACTTTGATTTTTAATATGATTATTGATTTATGTTAGTTGAACCATTCGGGGTTATCCTCTTTTAATTCCGTGATGAGTTCATCGTCCGGTAATTTGAGGGTCTTCGCATCGGCGAAAAAGAAAACCTCGTCATATATTTGTTCGGCTTCCTTACTTGCAAAACCTTCGCTCTCGTCCTCGAAACTGCCCGGATGAAGTGCATCGAGCAGAGCGGTAGAGCCGATAAGTAGTTCTTCACCTTCGTTGGATTTCACGATACGGCAGATGTAGATATTGCCGTCAAATTGTAGTTCTTTCGTTTTCATACGCCTGTTATCTTAATGGGATATGTCTCCCGTTTGCCTTGAGGTATTCCATGATACACTTCGCTTCTTCGTGCGATGCACGGTTGCGGTCATCGTAATTGCGTGTCTCGTCTGCCATGACCACGATACACTCCTTTACCAACCTGTAAAGGCTTTGCTGCAGCGTGGGGTGCATTTCGGGGATAGCGGCTGCAAACCGTTTGGGATTGAAGCCGTAATCGTTCACTGCTCTTTCCCAGTCTTTGGCGAGCTGGTACTCCTTGCTTTCCTTGATGTTGTCCATAATCTTGAATTTTAATGATTTGTTTTTTATTCCCTCCGTTCGATTCCTTTCTGTCGGAACCGCTTTGGGATTTTATAGATGCGGTAAACGGTTGTCGGTACAGCTTCATACGGGAGGCTTTTCCTGCCAATTACTCTTTCTGAGGGAAGGAAGAATTTGCAGGAAATACATTTCAAGCCGCCGGATCAAGCGCGACGGCCGACCTTTGCATCTGATAAAACCAAACCGGGGCTGACAGGGAATGAAGCTGGGGAAACGCTATAAAAGGGAAGTTGAAAATGGTAAAAAAGAGAGGAAACGAAAGCTATGAATGGAGGAAGGGTGGGTGGTGACGGGTTCGTCAGAAAGTTAAAAGAGGTACTTGGGTCCTTTGTCCGGAGCATACAAAAATGAATAGAGGGCGGATTTCCCCCCCCCCTATTCGTTATGACAACAACATTTGTCAGGCAGCTATTTCTTCCGTTTGCGGTTCGGTCTGTGCTTCCGCTTCGGGTTGCGGTTCATCGGGTTGTTCCGCTTCCTGCGTGGCTTGTTCCTGCAAAGCGGCTTTTTTTTCCTTAATGCGTTGGTGCCGCTTTTCGTACACTTCATTATATCCGTCTTGGATATTGGCAAGTTCTTCGGGCATATGCTTTTGGGCGAAGCCAAGCAACAGGGAGGCTGTGGCGTTGTTACCGAATGCGTCCTTGAAATTGGCAATCAGATAATCCCTGCGGATAACGGCTTTCTGCTTGGCGGTAAGGTTCTCGATGATGCGCATTTTGTCCTCGCTCGTAAGGTAGTAATAAGAACCTTTATCTTCAATTCCCACCTCATTGAAATGCTCTTTGCGGAGTGAGGAGAGCAGGAAGAAATACACCATTTTCTCCTCGTCCTGTCCAAATTTGCGCTCTGACATATCGACCTCTAAAATCCGCTTTTTGGTGTCTTCAACGGTCTTTTCGAGGGCAATCTCCTTGTTGCGTTTGTCCTGCTTTTCCAACTTCTCGATAGGTGAAAGCGGCATTTCGGTTGCTGTACCGTTTACGGTGGTAGCGGTATTTGCAACATAGCACAGTGTAATGTCGTTGCTCTCAATACGGAGATAGAGGGAGATTTCTCCTGCTTCGCTTCGGGTGCGGATTGCTTCGCATTTTTCGGTGTAACCGTTCAATTCCTGCCCGTAATCCTTTTCTGCATCCTCGTATTCCTCGGTGGTATCATAATCCTCTTTTTGAGGTGCTTGGGGGCTTTCGGGGTATTTCGTTGCATAGGTTTTAAGGCTTTCCACTTCGTAGCCCATAGCGGTAAGTCGGTCGATGACAGCTTCATTGTAATTGTAGCTTTCGTGGCAGAGGGGAACGGCAGGGTGCTGTTCCATGAGCCGCATAGCCTTTTCGGTAAGGTGCGATGTGTTCATTTCCACCAAGCAAGCGCGGTTGGCGCAATTTCCGCAACCACCCTCACAGAACAACATCATATTATTGGTATTGTGAGGGCATGAAAGACAAAGGGTTTTGTCGAATGAATAGCGATTGAGGTCTGCGGTGTATTGCCGTTCGATGCTTTGTGCCACCTCGGAAGCTTTCATGCCTCGCCAACTATTGTACTGCACCCCCTCTTTCAGATGTTGGTCGTACACCTCACGCTGTATCTCTTCCCCATAACGGCAGATTTCACTTGCCACGCTGATTGTGATTTCGTCCTGCTCCAACAGCAAAGCGATTTCGGGTATCAAGGAAACGAATTTAAGTCGTGTACGGATATATGCCTCCGTCTTGCCGAACTGCACGGTCAAGGACTGTACATCGTGGCGACCGCTGTCTATGAGCTTTTGGTAGGCGTTGGCTTCCTCAATCGGGGTCACATCCTTACGCTGCAGGTTCTCGGTAATCGCCATTTCCTCGGCTGTCTCGTCTGAAATTTCCATGACGATAGCCGGAATTTCCGCCAATTCAGCCATGAGGGAAGCACGGTATCTGCGTTCTCCGAATACAATCTCGAAACGGTTGTCCGCAATAGGGCGCACACCGATAGGCTGAAGCACTCCCTGCTGACGGATGCTCTCGGCAAGTTCCGCAAGGCTTGTCTCGTCAAAGTTCTTACGTGGGTTGTAGTTACTCGGCTGAATGTCTGCCAATGCTACCGATGTGATGTTCTTCTCTACTGCTTGAACTGCTGTTGTTGCCATAATCATAAAATTTAATTGGTTGATATTTGATTTTTTTATTTTCCCTTTTTTCGGTTCTTTTCTCTGCCTGAACCGCTTGGGATTTACAGATGCTTCAAGGGACTGACGAACAAGCTATTTTCAACGCTTTTTCCGGAAAATTACTCTTTCGCAGGAAGGAAGAATTTTACGAGAAATGCACTTCAAAGCGGTGAAATCAAGCGCGGCAGTCCAAATTTGCGTCTGGAAAACCAACCGGCGATGGCAGGAACGAGGCCGGACAAGCGGCAAGTGGAATAAATAAAAAAGTAATACAACCATGCGGTTATAAGAGGTAATAGAACAGGAGAACACCCAGGAGGGTATAAACAGGAAAAACGCTACCTTGTGGACGTGCCCATAAGATAGCGGTATGCTATAAAAGGTATATCGGATGGGGACTACAACCGCCGTACCGGTTATTTCTCGTGCTTTTCCAAATACTCTTTCATCGCCTCGTTCACGATGTCCCGTAGAGACATATTCTTTTCGATGGCGAGGTACTTCATCCGGGTATGAATACTTTTGTTTATGACAAAGTTGCAATGTACAGCAGGCTCTTTTTCCGTTTTGACCGGTGCAGGTTCTTTCTTTTGCGTGGACTTCCCGGTGGATGACAGCAAGCCGTCCAGTCCGCTTCTCATGCCGTTTTTCAATGAATCACTTTTGCCCATATCGTTTTTATTTTAATTTCAACACTTCTTTTGCTAACTCCATGTAGTCCTTTGCCCCGTTGCTGTTCTTGTTATACTCAAAGATATTCATGCCTTTTATCGGAGCTTCGGCCAATGATACATTGTCCCGGATGACGGTCTTGAATACCTTGTCGCAGAACGATTCGCTGATTAGTTCCGCCACACTTTTGTTGAGCGTCTTGCGCTTGTCAAACTGGGTGATGACAATGCCGCCGATATTTAGGTTTGGGTTCAAACGTTCCTTGACAATCCCGACCACATTTGTAATCTTTGCCATTCCGCGCATGGCGAGGAACTGCGCCTGTACCGGGATAATCAGGAAATCCGCCGATGTGAGGGCGTTCAGTGTCAGCAAACCCAGCGAGGGCGGACAGTCAATCAGGATATAGTCGAATTTACGGGTTTCAAGCAATTTTGCAATCAGCCCTTTTAGTATTAATTCCCGCCCCGGCTCGTTGATAAGCTCGGATTCTGTCGCCGACAAATCGAGGCAGGACGGTACAACGGAAAGACCGTTTTCCAACTCGAATACCGGTAAGGTATATTCGCCTTTCATCGCTCCGTACACCGTCCGTTCCTCTTCGATGGAGAGACCGCAGGATTCCGTGAGGTTTGCCTGACCGTCCATGTCGATGAGCAGTACACGCTTTTTCTTCTGCTGCAATGCGGCAGCAAGATTGATGGTGGTAGTTGTCTTTCCGACACCGCCCTTGTGGTTCAAAACTGCGATTATTTTTGTCATAATTTCGTGTCTTTATATCTGATACAAAGATAATACTATTTTTAGTATTTACTATTATTAGTGTATACTATTTTACTACTTTTGTATATTTTAGTATTATAGCATCTACTACTATACTAAAATACTGATTGACTAAATGTAGTGCATTCTATCATTTCTGATGGGATATTTCCTAATATCCTACTTTACTAACCTTAGTATATACTACATTTAGTATTTGTTGTATAACAGCAAAATAAGCTCATTTTGGAATTAGTCTTATAAATCATCATCATGCGCATTAGATAAATTCTGTCTCAAGTGCTTCCAACAAGTCGTGTATTTGTTTTTCCGCTTCCTCCATATCCGATACAATGTCCTTGATGTGGTAAGGTGCGCCATTTTTACCGTGCCCATCATTTCCAATCCATAGATAGGCTTCGTAATCCGGGTCAAAACCCTCGAAATATTGTTCCATGTCAGCAATGAGGGTATCAATGTCCTCACATTTCATTTCGGCACTGAAATTAAAATCCTGCCCATAGTTGGTATAGCGTTGGAAGTCGAACTGAATATTTGATTTATTTTTGTCATCCACACTTATACTCCAGCCTTTGCTTTGGGATATTTCCGTTACTTTTTGTATCTTTTCTTGAGCGGTCATAGTTTTGAGTTTATAGTGGGGAGACTTCACACCGTCCTACCGATTGCTTTAATCCGTTATTTGAAAGTAATACTCCTGCAGCTCGTCTGGCCATTCGGCGGTCATAGAGCGTGGCTTTCTGGTTGTCCCGCTCGTGCCATTGCCAAATTTTGTGATTAAGTACAAGGCACAGCTCTGTCCAATGCTTGTAGTTATCTTTCCATTCTGCCTTAACCTTTCTGTATGTGTCAGCTATGGCTTCATTCCCGAACTTGTCTGCCATAGAGAAGTCCTGCCAAAAGGTTGTCATCGGGTCATAGCCAGTAATTTCCGCTATATTCCACTTGGGAATTACTATTTTTAATATTTCCATACTTATTATTGTTTTTGTAATACTCATGAATCAAGATTACTATTTCCCTTTGTTCGGTCTGTTTGCGACCGCCGGGAAGATTTTTCTGCTTTCAGAAGGTGGCGGGGAACAATCGGACAAGGCTGATCCGGAAAAATACGCTCGACAGCGGAGAGGAAGATTTTTACGTGTCATTTGCGGCAGTATGCCGGCATTGGCAGGATTGGAGCCGCCGGTTACCTTTGCGGAAAATTCTGTTCCGTAGGTCGCACGGCAGCGGACTTGGGTTTAATGGGAATCCGTTAGAAAAGGAAAGATTTATGAATAAAAGAGTGAGGCGGCCAGCCGGGACGGACTTTCCGATGGACTGTCTTGGGACTACAGAGGGCAGGATTTATCCCGCCCCCTGTAATGCCAAGTCTGTCCGTGTCCGTCCTTTTGCAAAAAGGGGCTTCACGCACTTTATGTAACGTGTTACACAAAATGCGTGAGGCTGCTTGAAGCAAACTGGCCGCAGGATGTAAGGCTATATGAGGGAGAAAGGAATTTTATAAAAGGCCGTTGGTCGATCGGAACAACAAACCGTACCGAGACTTTGCCCGATACGGTCTTGCATATAACTCAGTCTATGTCATAGCCTATCATGTATTCATCGTTGATAAGCAGATAATAGTAGCCGTTGCCACAATTCCTGTATTCTTTGCTGAATCCAGCCGCCATATCTCCATTTTCGCGTGGCTCACACCATAACGTACCGTCATAGCCACAAAAGTCGAAGCGTCCGGTGGAAAACTTTTCGCCTTGCTTCAGTGCCGTTCTGAAACGAGCCATATCCCAACTGCTGCAATACTTCTCGATGGTGGCAAGTCCGATACACTTGCCGTCGATGCGTGTGCCGGTCGTGATGCGGTTCTCGTAGAGGGATTTATCCAAATCGGCATTAGCGATTTTGCGAAGCCAATCATTCGTATGCGTGGCAAGTCGGGCAAGTTTCTGGTATTTCAAGACCTGTTTCTTTCCTATGTCCGCTGCATCTTCGGGAGAGGATGACGGATAGTATATCTTCTCAATGCTTGCCCAATCCGTGAAGATGTACCCGCTTTTTCGTTTTCTTGGCGCAATAATGCCGATGACGTTTTCATTGCGGTTGATGAATAATCGCCTACGTTGTCCTGCAATCCTTACATATAAAGAGGTGGAATTCTGCTCGTTTCGGAGATAGGCTTCTGCCGGATGAATAGTTGTTGTTTCCATATTTGTATAAATTTTGATTTTTGCTGTTCCTATTTTGGTTTACCTGTTCAAAGTTCCGGGATTGTGCCGTTCTTATATAGAACACCGTCCCGATAATGGGACACGATGCCCGGCTTAAGTCCCATTTCCTCAAAGGCTATATGCCTGATATAGTCCTTGTATTCTTTGCCAATGAAATTCTTTCCACAAAGGTTGTTGAAAATCATAGGGACGGAAAAACCGTCTTCGCTCGATAATATCACTTTGTCGTCTTGTCTAATTTCTTCTACCATACTTGTTTACTTTTAATTGGTTGAACTATCATGCTGATTTTTCTTTTTCCCTGCTTTCGTTTGCCGTGCAGGTTTGTTTTCAGCTTTTTGAGGCAGCCAGAGGATGAAGCTGTGGCATCATAAGCCAAACCCGGATAGAAAACCGACCGTGTAACAGTCTGTTTTCGTCATCCGAATGCAATGCGGCTTGGCGATTATGCGCTTCGTCCTACATTCGCCGACGAAAAGAGTAAAGAATGACCTGCCGGTAAAAGCAAGGATTTTGTAAAAAAGAAGAGTCGTATATGATAGAAAAAACGGCTTGGGATGTGAGAAAATACCCTGAAAAATTTGCGGTGTATCGTATTTTATGTAATTTTGCAGTTGTATTTCAAAATTGCATAAACAGTATGGAGGCAAAATATATCCACAGGGAGCTATCCGCCGTGATAGAAGAGGCTTACCGCTATTTTTCAGTCATTACGGTAACAGGACCGCGCCAGTCCGGAAAGACGACGCTGCTCCGCAACTTGTTCTCATACCTACCGTATTACTCGTTGGAAAATCTTGATGTCCGGAGTTTCGCCGAAAACGACCCGGTCGCTTTTCTGAACCAGCACACGGAGGGCATGATTCTTGACGAGGTACACAACGCTCCGAACCTGCTGTCGTATATTCAGGGTATGGTGGACAATGATGCCGACCGGCGGTTTATCCTTTCGGGCAGTTCGCAGTTTGCCATGCTGAAAAAGGTTACACAGTCTTTGGCAGGACGTACCGCCGTTTTCGAGTTGCTCCCCCTGTCATACTCCGAAATACGGGAGCAGATCACCGATACGCCTCTTGACAACCTGCTGTTTAACGGGTTTTACCCTGCCATTTATTCGGGCCGTAACATACCCAAATTTCTTTATCCGGCGTACATGAAAACCTATCTGGACAAGGACGTGCGCGACCTGCTACAAATCAAGGACATGATGCAGTTCCACACATTCATCAGGCTTTGCGCCGGACGTATCGGATCGCTGTTCAAAGCCTCTGAACTGGCCAACGAAATCGGTGTCAGTTCACATACCGTTACGGCATGGCTGTCCGTCTTACAGGCATCTTATATTGTTTTCCTGCTACCTCCCTATTTCGAGAACACACGCAAACGGCTGACTAAAACTCCCAAGCTCTATTTTACGGATACAGGGCTTGCCTGTCACCTGCTCGGCATCGAATCGCCGGAACAGCTTGCACGGGACAAGATGCGTGGGGCGTTGTTCGAGAACTTCATCGTAACGGAAGCCTTGAAGCGGCGGTATAACCAAGGCAAGGAAAGCAACCTCTATTTTTACAGGGATTCGAACCAGAACGAGGTCGATTTGCTGTTGAAAAAACATTCGGGGCTATACGGTATTGAAATCAAGTCGGCGATGACCTACCATGCGGACTTCGAGAAGGCGTTGAAACAAATGGACGGCTGGGTCAAAGAAACCATACTGGGTAAGGCGGTGGCCTATGCGGGTACACTCGAAAATACTGCTGGAGAAATCAAACTTCTGAATTACAGTCACCTGGATGAGGTGTTGGCTTAACAGCCCTATAACAGTCCAGCTAATGCCGACACACACTCCTGCTGCATGGATTTGATGTAATCGAAGAGAACCGAGGGATTGATATTCTTGCCATTTAGCTTGCAGGTGACGTGCAAGTGCTCGCCTGTACTTCGTCCGGTCGAGCCGGTAATACCGACGGCATCGCGGGGACGGACTACCGTACCCTTGGCGGCCAGCACCCGTGAAAGGTGGCAATAGCTGACGGTGTAATTTCCGTGCCGCAGTGTCACATACTTGCCGGACGTCTTGTCTTGTCCCACTTTGACGACCACCCCCTCCATCATGGCCAATACCTGCTCGCCCCGTGCGTGCAGGTCGATACCCCCGTGAAACTTCCTCTTCCCGGTAAACGGGTCTTTCCGGTAGCCGTATGGCGATGTAATTCTGATGCGCTGCAATGGATAAGACACACTGAGATAACGGTCAATCCACAACTTCTTACTTTCATCGGCAGGTTTTGTCGAAGTCTCCTGTGCAGGAGCCATGCTTTCGGGTGTCGGCTCCGGCTTTTTCATACCCTCCTGCAAGGCTTCTACCTTGTATCTTTCTGGTGTCTTGGCAATCGTGTTGAACTGCGCCTGAACGGGCATCGTGCAGAATGAAATACCCGATATTGCTATCAGTAGAATTTTTCTCATTCGGCAAAGTTATAACGGGAATTTTCATGTCGGAAACAAACTACCGTCATTTCTTGTATTGGTTTGATATTTTGCGTCTATTAGTACGATTTTGATTAGATAATTGTACTAATGAAGATAAAAACAGCATATTACAACCATTTATATAGCTGTATTTTTGTCCGTCATAATAAGATGTCTCTATCTTTGTATAGTACAATTTTATAATATGAATATAGTATGAAAAAAGTTCAGATTGAATTTGATGAATTACCCTTTTCGACACTGGAACGATTCGGTCTTACAAGGGAAATGATCGAGGACTTGCCGATGCGTGTGTTGGAAGACATCTGCAACGGCCGGCATTCTCCCGTGCTTCCCGTGCGTGTCACTGACGAGCATGGCGGGCAAATCGAGAGCCGCAGCCGCTTTGCCTTTATCCGCATGGACGACGGTCAGGTGGATGTGGTGTTCTATCCGGCACTGAAATCCTCTCCACTGGAGCGGTATGACGAAGCACAGCAGAAACAGTTGCTCGACGGCAAGGCGATTGTCGCCGATGTGGAAATGTCGGACGGACGGAGCAGCAAGGCTTTCGTACAGATTGACGCCGAGACGAAACAGGTGATGTATGTCCCCACGCCCATCATCGCACGCAACCTGAAAGTGCTGGCCGAGGTCATGCGCCTCGGTACGGTGGAGGTAAACGGGATGCAGCACGGCGAGCCGCTGACGGTAGTCGTGGGCGGCGAGCCTGCCACAGTGGGCATCGACCTTCATGCCAAGACCGGCATCCGCATCTGTTCGGGCGACGCGCAGCAATGGCGCAACCAACCCAAGCGAGAGTGGGACAAATACACCTTCGGGTGCTACGGCTGCTGGGTCATGGACGATGACGGTAACCTTGACTACGTTTCGGAGGAAGACTACACCGAAGAGCTGTGGAACGAACAGAAGAAGAGCGGCGAGCGCAATCGTGCGACAGCTCTCCATAAGTAAAACATCAATCCGTACATTATGGCACAGAACGAATATTATCCCGAAGACGTACTTGTCGGGAAGATGCAGAGCGGCGAATACGGCTGGCTCGATTACGTCAATCATTTCTCCGCCGACTGGCAGGAGGAATACGCCCGTTACTGCGAGGAAAAAGGGCTTGCAGTCGGCAACGAATCCGCCGCCGAGTTCGTCCGCTTCAAGGACGAACAGTTGGAGGCAGCAATGGAAAGCGGAGACGCATAACGAAAACAATCAGACTATGGCGATACGAACGAATACCAATCCCCGGCAGATGGACTTGCAGCCCGAAATGCGCGATATGCTGATGCGCAACGGGCTTCAAGCCCATGTTGCACTTGACGATGCAGGGTATCGGCTGATCGTGCAGGGACATGACTCGCCCCTGCTGGTCTATCCGATCACCGAACGTCAGATGTTGGCACTCACGGACTGGGGAACGAACACTGCCAACAAGAAGGCCTACAACGTGCTGACGAGCATCGTGGGCAAGGACTTCTATATGCCCAAGAACTTCGTCCATGCCCGCAATGCCAACGGTCGTGTGGCTATGGGGCTGCACGGCTACCGCATCGTCATCGGCGAGTACGGGCGCATGGGGCGTATGGGAATGCCCCCGCCGTTCCTTGGCTGGACACCTCGCAACCAGTTGGGCTTCCACCTTCGCAGGGTCGGCGGCCAACTGTTCTTTCCGGGGCCGTCCATCGTACCCGAACGCCCCGACGGGCGCATGAAGCCCGGCGAACTGCAATCAGGCGGTTACGGCTTCTATTACAAGGGGCATCAACAGGAGCAGCCCGTACAGCAACGGGATGTGCTGCAGGACTTGCAGGCGGCTATCACGCCGATGGTCAGCCGTCCACGCAGCAAGGAACCGGCACGGCCGTACAAGGAGCTTATAGCCTCTCCGGTCTATTTCTCCAACGAGAAATGGGCGGAGTGCCTTGCCTCGCACGGTCTTGTCGTGGATGCGGAAAAGCAGACGCTGACCGTGCAGTCGGAAAGCGTCCAAGCCGATATGGTCTATGACCTGACGGAAGAGGAAGTGAGGACACTGGTTGCCGCACCCATCGAGGAGCAGCCCGTAGAGAAACGTCTGGAACTGCTGAACGGCATTATCGGGGCTGACTTTTCCGACAAAGTGACGATGGAGGCTCTCAACAGCGATCAACGCATCGCTATCGGTCTGCATCCCGAAGTACAGCAGGATTTGAAACAACGCCAACGGCAGGAGCAAGAGGCTTTTATGCCAGTGAAAACCTCGCTGCAACAGCAAGAGGAATCCGTACAGGGAAATATCGGTGCGGTAGTGGACGGGCGTGACCTCCAGTTTTTGAATGAAAACAAGGGATGGTATCGGGAAGAGAAACACGGGCGGGAAGTCGAAGTGAGCCAGATAGCCGTTCAACCGGCACAGACCGAGGGGAAATACAGGATGACCGCCGTTATCGACGGTCAGGCTATCAGCCATGAGATAACCCAACGGGACTACGACAAGTTCCTTGCTGTGGATGACTATCACCGGATGAAGCTCTTTTCCAAGATTTTCAGCGAAGTGGACATGAAAACACGCCCGGAAGCACAGCGGGGTCTCGGCACGAAAATCTTTGCCGCCCTCACCGCAGGTACGGTAGTCGCGGCGGGTGTCGCACACGGCATCCACCATCACTGCCATGCCCCGGAGTTCTACGGCGAGTGTTTCGGCGGTCCGCCACGCCCGTACTTCAAGCCGGGTGTCGATACGCCGAGGGATGTGGCCATCCGTTGTTTCGAGGCAGAGATGAACCGTGAAATCAATGATATGAGAATGGGGAGGTAAACCATGAGAGAGGGCGAACTGACTTATGACGATTTTCTGCGCAGGCTGAACATTCAGGACGTGCTTATCGACGCGGGCTATCACCTGAACCGGCGTGACGGCCTGCGCTATCCCTCGTATGTCCGGTTGGACAGCGAGGGGCGGCGCATCCGCAACGACAAATTCATTGTCACGCAGCAAGGGAAATGTTGTTTCAAACCGCAACAGCAGAAGTCGTATAACATCATTTCCTTTATCAAGGAGCATCCGCATTTTTTCGCGGAATACCATGCCGGTGTGTCTCCCGACCGACTGGTAAACCTTGTCTGCAACCGGTTGCTGAACCATCCCGTCGCTGACCGGGATACCCGGATTATCCAGCCTAAACGGGATGTGAAGCCGTTTGACATGGCGGATTACGACATTCACCAGTTCAATCCGCAGGATCGGGCGACACAAAAGAAGTTCTATCCGTTCTTCAAGCATCGGGGCATCGACCTTTACACGCAATACGCCTTCCACCGGAACTTTTGTCTGGCGACGAAACACCGTGAGGACGGCATGAAATACACCAACCTCGCCTTTCCGCTGACCGTTCCGAAAGATACGGGACAGGTTGTCGGTCTGGAAGAGCGAGGGCGCCCTCGCATGGATGGCAGCGGCAGTTATAAAGGGAAGGCGGAAGGGAGCAATTCGAGCCAAGGGCTATGGATTGCCAGCCCAGCCAAAACTACGCTTACCGAAGCCAAGCATATCTACTGGTTCGAGAGTGCATACGACGCGATGGCCTATTACCAGCTTCATCAGGCCAACGACAAGGATTTGCGGAAAGCGGTCTTCATATCTACCGGCGGTAACCCGACGGTGGAACAGATGCGGGGTGTCCTCACGCTCTCGCTTCCTGCCAAGCAACACATCTGTTTCGATACCGACCTTGCGGGAATCGAGTTTGCCAAGAACCTGCAACAGGAGATGTACCGGGCTGTCCGTTCCACCATCGAGGAGACACCGGAGCGGAAGCCTTATCTGGATTCCGTCGCTGACGGCAAGAACCTCGATGAAGGAGACATAGACCTGCTGCCCGACGCTTTGCGGTCGAGCTACGGGAAATATGAATCCGCATGGGAAGAAGCCATGTCGATGCGTTCGAGCGGCCTGTGCCATCCGGACGACATACGGGAACAGACGGATATCATGAACGGAAATTACAAGGAGTTCCGTGAAGGATTGCGGGAGTTCCTCGGTCTGGACAAGGCGAATGACGCCTCTTTTGTCCGTGAACAGCCTACCTATCCCAACAAGGACTGGAACGAACAGCTTTTGGCCGGGCAGAAACAGGAAGAGACGGTCGATGAGACACAGGCGAGAGAACAGTCACCGGAAGAGGAACAACAAACACACTTTCGCCGATGATGACCGATGCACCCACAGGACATTTCCAAAGCATCGTGCTGCAACCGCACGCCGGACAGTTCGTCATCGACGAGCTGCCCGCAATCGTATTGTGCTGTGCAGCATGGGTGTACGGTGGCATGGAGGGACTGCCTCTGACAGCTCTTGCCGTATCGGTTGCCGCATTGCTTTCTTTGGCATTGCTGTACCGTTTCATCTATCTGCGCCGGACACGCTACCACATCGGTAGCGAGCAGCTTATCAGCAGGCATGGGGTGCTGTCCCGGAAGACGGACTACATGGAACAATATCGTATCGTGGACTTTGTGGAACACCAAAGCCTCATGCAGCAGCTTTGCGGCCTAAAGACGGTACGCATCTTCTCGATGGACAGGAATACACCCCGGCTTGATTTGGTAGGCATCAGACACAACTTCGATGTGGTAACGCTTATCCGGGAACGGGTCGAGTATAACAAACGAAAAAAGGGAATATATGAAATCACGAATCATTAGTCTGGTCATTTTTGCCCTCTGCCTGATGCCACACTGGGCAAAAGCCCAAATCACGGCGTCCAATCCGTTGGAATGGATGGCGTTGGCCGAGGGCAACGAGGTTATCAATGACCAAATAGAGAAACAGATAAATGGTCAGACGAAGACAGCTATGCTGCAGAACAGCATCGCCGCCGAGTTTAACCGCATCCACAAATGGGAGAAGCAGTACAACAGTTATCTCAAGACGGTAAGCGGCTACGCTTCATCGCTGAAAGCCTGCACCCATCTCTACAACGACGGCGTGAGAATCTTTCTCACGTTAGGGAAATTGGGCAACGCCATCCGAAACAACCCGCAGGGCATCATCGCCTCCATGAGCATGAACAATCTGTATATCGAGACGGCAACGGAACTGGTATCGGTCTTCACGCTCCTGAATGACGCAGTGGCCAAGGGCGGCAAAGAGAATATGCTCACGGGTGCGGAACGCAGCAAGACCTTGTGGGCGTTGAACGACAAACTTTCGGTTTTCAGCCGGAAGCTGCACCTGCTCTACCTGAGCATACGGTACTATACCCTCAATGACGTGTGGAACAACGTGACGGCCGGGATGCTCGACCGCAACAACGGAGAGGCGGCACGGATGGCCATGTCCCGTTGGCGCAGGGCTGCCGTCCTTGCACGATAAAATCAGGTGAATGATGAAACGGACGATTTGGATAGGCATCTTATTGCTGTGCATCGGTATCGGCAAGGTTCGGGCACAGAACGACCCCGTGCTTGCCGGGATGATCCTGCTCTATACCGACAAGGCGGAAAAGGAGCTGAAGAACCAGGAGAAGGTCATGCTGATACAGACCACCGGACACCTGTGGACGAAAGAGGAAGTGAAAGCCACGACCGACCTGCAACGGGAGTTCAACAACTATTTGGACTCTTTCCGGTCGATAATCTGCTACGCAGCGCAGATATACGGTTTTTACCACGAAATATCAAGGCTGACGGACAATATGGGAGACTTTACCAGACAGGTAAGCCGCAATAGTCCCAACGCGCTGGCCGTTGCTCTCTCCACGCAACGGAACCGCATTTACCGGGAACTGATTATGAACAGCGTGGAGATTGTGAATGACATCCGCATGGCGTGCCTGTCAGACAACAAAATGACGGAGAAGGAGCGCATGGAAATCGTATTTGGCATCCGTCCGAAGCTCAAGATGATGAACAAGAAACTGCAACGGCTGACCAAGGCGGTGAAATACACGACGATGGGCGACATCTGGCGTGAAATCGACGAGGGGGCACGCCCGGCAGCCGACAAACGGGATATCGTGGAAGCCGCCAAAAGACGCTGGCGGCAGATAGGAAGAAATGTAAGACCTTAAAAACAGACAACGTATGGGCGTTTGGAGTACACTATTGAAATATGGCGGCAAGGCCATGAAAGGTGTCGGTACGGCTACAGCGACTACCGGCAAAAGTATGGGTAAGGCAGTGCTGCACCCTTCGCAGACCTTGCGTGGCGCGGGTCAGGCCGTCAAGACGGCGACCATCGGCGGTGCGGTCGGTTATGTGGGCTGGGAGAAGCTGACCACCGACAAAAGCGTGGTGCGTATCGTGAGCGATGCGGTCATCGGCGAACCGGCAACGAATACCCTCGCGGAGACGGCGGACGGAGTGCGTGAACTGACGGGCAAGGCCGGGGAAGCCGTCAGTTCGGTCAGCGGTGCGGTAACCGGCATCGACAACAAGCTGAACGGTGTGTCGAACTTTTTGCGCCAAGCCTCCGGTGGCGGAGGCCTTGATATGTTCGGCAACTTTTTCCGTAACCTCGGCAGCGGCAACGTGTCGGGGCTGAGTATTGCCGGGCTGGTTGCGGCGGCGTTCCTCATATTCGGACGCTTCGGCTGGCTGGGCAAGATTGCCGGCGCATTCCTCGGCATGATGCTCATCGGCAACAATGCGGGTGTCTTCCGAACGCCGGAGACAGAAAACGTGCAGCGCACCCGGACGCCCGAACTTCCGGCAGAGGAACAGACGCATGGCGGAGGGATGAGAAGATAGGGATATGAATCAATAGGTAAACAGCATGAAATATACAGAAGAAATGATCCTGCAATCCGATAGCGGTTATTGTATGCCTTTCGAGGAACAGCAGGGCAAAGACGTGGAGCTGTCGCTCGGCTACGGCGAACAGACCGACCCGGCGACGGGCGAGAAATTCTTTCATCACGGCATTGACTTCAACGTGCGGTGCTATATGCTTTCTGCCCTCGCCAGCGGCATTGTGTCGGGCGTGGGCAACGATTCCGGACACGGCATCTGCCAGACCATCCGCTACGGGGAGTATGAGGTGACATACGGAAATCTGTCCAATGTCTTCGCTCAATTCGGACAGCGTGTAAAGGCCGGACAGACGGTAGCTTTGAGCGGTGACAAACTGCACATGACCGTCCGCTTCAAGGGCGAGGAACTGAACCCGCTGGAGTTCCTGACGATGCTGTACGGGAACATACAGGCAATGCGTCAGGCCGGCGGACACGAGACAGACTATTTATCCGGCTTGGAGATGGAACTGAAAACCGATTATGAACGGGACAAAAGGGAGATAGAGGAACTGATGCTGCACTTCCTGCCGCACTATATGGAGGATTTGCGGCATGGAGCATACACCTTGCCCCGGAATACGGAGCAGTCGCTACGCCACATCTTCACGGTGGGCGCGATGAAGGAGTATTTCTACGAGAATATGCCGAGCATGGCCAATCCGCTCGGACTGGGACACAAGGCCATGCCGCTGGCCTGCAAGGTGCAGAACCTCCTTATTGCGGATTTCCTGCATTACCTCGCCCTGCGGCATGATGTGTACCTCTCCACTGCGAGCAGCGACATAAAAAAAAACTCCATGACGAAGCCCTGACCTATGGCGGCATCATAGACCCGTTGGCGGAACTGGACATCGACATACAGAGCTTCGACATACCGAGGCTTGTCACGGTCTATCCCGACCGGGCGGGTGTGCGCTGGTGGACCAAGGCATGGTTCAACAATCGGGAAGAGGGCGAGACATCCGTCGAAATCGAACGGGAGCAGGCGATACGGTTCATGCAGGACAACATCGAAAAGGACGCATGGCTGGAAGAGTTCTTTCCCCGGCAGATGGAGGTTTACCACAACGCCATCGAGCAGACGAAAGAACAGCTATTGAAACAGATAAATATATAATACACAACATGGATGGAATCAGACATAGCCGGCAATTCGCGGAAATAGAACGTCTTGTGAGCGATTATTTCCATTGCCATCTCGCTCCCGTCATGTCGAAAACGCAGGCTTTCCTCACGAAGAAGCAGGGCGAGGAAATGAGGGAGTATTCCACCTCATTGGGCGGCATACTCAGCGCAATGGCGTCTGCGGCACAGCCGATGGGCGACCCGTACCAGGTACTCAAGGTTACGGGCGAATGGAACTCGAAGACGACGGAGGACTACATCGGAATGTGCAAGGCGGAGATTACCGGCTCCAAGGAGATACAGCAAGACCTCGCATACATGGCCGGGCAATGGCGCGATACCGTCGTGCGGGAAATCGGGCGTGAACGGTACAACGAACTGTCGGAACAATTGGGCGGTGACCTTGCCTACGCCTATATGGACTACCGGGTAGAGGAACTGATGATCGACCGGCTGGTCAAGGAGCGAATGCCGAAATCGTCAGCCGACTACATCATCCGCAAAGCCGCAGAATCAAGCTTGCTCGGACTTTCGCAGACCTTGAACCGCTCGCCGCTTGCTGAGGAAATCGAGGCACGGGGCGAAGCGGCCTACCGTCCGAAAGGATGGGAAAAAGGTGCGGGTCGGGTATTGGGCGCAACGGCGGATGCCGTCATGATGGGTGGCGCAGGTTCGTGGGCGACATTGGCAAAGTTTGTCGGGGCGGACGTGGCTATCTCGGCAGTCGCCTCACGCTTCGAGCCTGAAAAGTCGCCCAAGCTCTCTGTGGAGCAATGTATCAGCAAAGGTGTGTTCGGTAGCGAACGGAACGTGTTTACGGACTTCCGTAAGGAGGCTGCAACAGTACAGACGGGTGATAGTGCGCTTATTGTGGCGGCCAACGAGCAGTTGAAGAAAAAAATACCTGTGATGAACTTTAATTTTTTGGAGTGGATGCAGACACCAAAGTTTACCCCTTTCCAAATGTCCGAAAAGCCCGGACACCCTGAAAAGAAAAATGAACGTGCCGAACGGTACAAGGATGTGCCGCTCATCGTCGCTCCCGGACAGGAAGAAGCCTATTTGAAGCATTTGGAGAAATATAAGAATGCAACGGCTGTAAAATCCACAAAGGAATCAACACAGCCGGAAATGGAACAGAGGGAAAAAGTGGAGAAAGAGGAACGGCAGGTGGTTATTCCACATGAGGAAGAAAAGCAAGAGAGAGAGGCTGTGCAGACCAACACGAACGGATGGAGCGGATTGCTCGGTACATTGGGATTAGAGGGATTGGGCGATATCACGGGCAACCTCGGATATGTCATGGCCATGCTGCCCGACATCCTGCTGGGAGCTTTTACCGGCAAGACGCAATCGTTGCGCTTTGGGGACAACCTGTTGCCGATAGCGAGTATTGTGGCCGGTCTGTTCGTGCGTAACCCGCTGCTGAAGATGCTCCTTGTCGGTCTGGGCGGCGCGAACTTGCTGAACAAGGCTGGACACGAGGCGTTGGGGCGTCCCATGCCGTCCGCCGACGTGCATACGGAAAACCAGTACCGCCGTTATCCCGACGAACCGCTCAATTCCCGTATCGTAAACCCTGTACTGCAAGGCAGCACGCTCATCGCCACGATAGACCGTGTGCCTTGTACCATCCAGCTCACGCCGACCGTCGCGGAGGCTTACCGTGCAGGGGCATTGCCGCTGAACACGCTGGCGAACGCCGTGCTTGCCAAGAGCGACCAGTTGCGCCATATTGCCTCGCAGAATTACGACGACGGACAGCGGGAGACGATTGTGCGCACACGGGGCATCCAATAAATCCATGAACAATAAAAGCATGATGATATGAAAGAAAAGTCGCAAATCGAAAAAAAAGCCGAAGAAAAGCAGACGGAACTGCTGTCTGCCGCACTGGGCGGGGCATCGAACGCCGGCGGCCATTGGCTCAACGTATCGGGCAAGGGATTTCCCCGGCTCTATCCGCAAGGGGTCTCGGCCAGCCCGTTCAATGCCCTCTTTATGGCCTTGCATTCGGACAATAACGGATGCAAGACCAACCTGTTCACGCTTTACAGTGAAACCAAGGCACGGGGGGCTGCGGTACGGGAGCATGAGCAGGGCGTACCGTTCCTGTTCTATAACTGGAACAAGTATGTCAACCGGAACAATCCGAATGAAACCATCGACCGTACCGCCTATCTCCAATTGGACGAAGAGCAGAAGGCACAGTTCAAGGGTGTCCACAACCGAGAAATCCGCACGCTTTTCAATATCGACCAGACGACGTTGCCCTACGTGGACAAGCCGGCTTACGAGGATGCGGTAAAGCAGGACGGCAGTGTTCAGGAAAGAGGATATGCCGAGGCGGACAACCGCAGGTTGCGCACTCGGTTCAACGACTTTCTATTGAAGATGCGGGACAACCTCGTTCCCGTGCGCTCGGACGGTAGCGGAGTTCCTCATTACGAGACGGACAAAGATGCGGTCTATATGCCGCGCCAAAAGGATTTTGAGCATTACCACGATTATGTGCAGGAAGCCTTGCGGCAGATCGTGAGTGCCACAGGACATCAACAACGACTTGCCCGTGAAGGCATGGTCATGAAGAATGGTGTGGCTCCGTCAGAGGATGCGGTAAAATATGAAAGGTTGGTTGTGGAACTGGCTTCGGGTATCAAGATGTTGGAACTGGGACTGCCCGCGCGTTTGTCCGATGCAAGCCTGAAGACGGTGGATTACTGGTGTCGGGAGTTCAAGGAAAACCCGTGTATAATGGACGCTCTCGAAAGCGACGTGAACAATGCGCTTGATGTTATCCGAAAAGCGGAACGGGGCGAGAAAATTGAGTACGCCACCCTGCGAAACAGACGGCAGACCACGACCATGCAGGAACAGATGCCCAAGCATTACTTTGTGGCGAATGAAATCCGCCAGCACCCGGACAAGGCGGCGAAAAGCATCGTCCTCGTCATCGACCGGGAGGCGAAATCGGCGGATGTCATTTTGCCGGCAGGAGCTTCGACCGAGGCGAACAACGAGATTCCCGGCATGAACAAGGGGCGTATCGAACGGGCATTGCAGAAAGAGGGTATCGAGCAGGTGCGTTTCTATAATACTGACGGTGCATTGGGTTACAGACCCGATGACAGCTATTTCAATGAAAAAATGGTGACACTGGCCCGGTTAAGGAACTACACGTTGGAAAAGCTCTCCACGCTGGACGTGTCGGAAGCTGTCAGACGGGCGAATGAGGTCGGGTTCGATGCCGTGCAGATGATTCAGGATGACAAGAACCGTTGGGCACTCTATATCAAGCCGGAAAACAAGGAGGGGTACAGCGTCTATCCCGACAAGGAGGATGTGAACCGTTTTTTCTCCACGCTCAAGCAGGCGATGGACAACATCGACAAGGTACGGATGGAGCTGGCGCACAAGTATTATGCACTGGCGGAGGTCAAACCCGACCTGAAAGTGGATTTGTTCGGCAGCGATACGCCGGAGATTGACCTGAACCGTATTCAGCGTGTTGCCATCTTCAAGACCAGGCAGGATGGAATCCAGTGTGTGGCAACCATCGACGGACAAAAGCTGCAGCCCCGCAGCGTCACTCCACAGCAGTGGCAACGGATGTGGGTGGCGGAAGACCGTGACGGCTACAAGCGGCATTTGGCGGCTACGCTGTTTGCCGATGTGCTGCAAAAGGGACAATCCGTCGGGGAACAGAAAGCGGAAGAGCAGGTACGGCAACAGAATGAGGTGGTGGCGGAAAATCGGTCGGAAGAGACGAATGATGAAAATATGTCTCCGAAACGGCAGTTTTGGGACAACCTCAAGGAAAAGCATCCCGACGCCCTGTATCTGATTCGTGCAGGAGAAGTCTATCGGCTTTATAATGAGGATGCGGCAAAGGGAGCTGATATATTGGGGATTACGATGAAGAAATATCCGGAACGTGGATTTTCGGCTTTCGCAGAGTTCCCAAGGACGCAACTGGACAGCTATCTGCCCAAACTTGTCCGTGCTGGTGAGCGTGTCGCCATCAGTGAGATAGAGCTACAGGATAAACGGCAGGACGAGCAGGAAACACATAGGGGTATTCATAGATAAGGAGTGACGATTATGACCAAGAATCAGGAATATGCACTGCAATACGCAGATTATGCGATGGCACAGATGCGAAGGTATGGCATCCCGGCTTCCGTCACATTGGCGCAAGGCATACTGGAAAGCAGCAACGGACAGAGCCGTCTGGCAAGGAACGAGAACAACCATTTCGGCATCAAGGCAACTTCCTCGTGGATTGCCGAAGGCGGCAAATACGGAATCTACACCGATGATAAGCCGAATGAAAAGTTCTGCAGCTATGACAGCGTGGGTGATTCATACGAGCATCATTCCCGCTTTTTGAAGGAGAACAGCCGCTATGCCGGTTGCTTCAAACTCTCCCCGGACGATTACAAGGGCTGGGCACAAAGCATTGAGAAAGCCGGTTACGCCACAGGCGGCAAGTATGCCGAGAACCTGCAGAAAATCATTGAGCAGAACGGCTTGCAGAAGTATGACAGACAGGTGATGCAGGAGATGACGGCACAAGGCCGGCAGTTCGGGGTGGAACACAATCCGCTCCAGACTTCCGAGAGTGCGGAACATGGAACGGGGTATTCGTTCCCGGTGGAACGGGAGGAATTTCTGTTCATTACCTCTCCGTTCGGAACACGGCAAGACCCGTTGGACAGCACAAAGCAACAGATGCACAAGGGCGTGGATATCCGTTGCAAAGCCGACGCGGTACTGGCTACGGAGAGCGGCGGCAAGGTCGTGGCGGTAAACCAGAACAAGAATACACCCGGCGGCAAGTCGCTGACGGTGGAATATGCTCGGACGGACGGCAGCAAGGTACAATGTACCTATATGCACCTCAAGGAGATTTCCGTCAAGGTCGGCGATACGGTACAGGCAGGCGGACGGCTTGGCACATCGGGCAATACGGGGACACGGACGACCGGGGAACATCTGCATTTCGGTGTGAAGAATATCTATGCCGACGGGACGAAACGGGATATAGACCCTGCGGCGTATCTGGCTGAAATCGCACAGAAAGGACATATCAAATTGCAAATGCTGCACAACGGAAATGACCTGCTCGTCAAATACAAGGCGGCGGAAGATACCGTGCCTGAAAAGAACCTTTCGCCAGACGGATGGATGAAAAAACTCCTTTCGTCGGAGGATAGCGGTGTGGGAATATCGGGATGCAACGACCCGATTGTGGAGATGGCGATGACCGCTTTCGCCTCCCTGATGCTTTTAGCCACACAGATTGATAACCGGGAGGAAGAGGAACAGAAGACGGCGATATCCGCCGCGATGGATCTTCGTACCATCGACCTGAAGCCGTTGTTGCCGAATATGAAGAACTGCGACCTGACTATCGGCGAGAACGGCAAGGCCATTCTGAAAGCGGACAACGGGGAACTGCATGTCTCGCGGGAGCTGACCGCTTCCGAGCTGAACCGGTTGTCTGCCACGTTGAACAACGGTACACTCACGGAAGAGGCCAAACAGATGCGTGTAACCGGTATGCTGAATACGGTTATCCTGTCGGAAGCGGCCTCACAGAATTTTGAGCAGGGGATGACCCGGCAACAGGGACAAACGGAAAACCTGCGAAGATAAAGGCATGGCGATATGATAAAATGCGTGATGATACAGCTATGCAAGTGTCTGGCGGGAGTTTCCCTCCTTGCGTTGCACCTCCGGTTCTGCTACCTGCTGTTGGGATGGATCGGGACGCTCGTTGTCGTGGGCGTGCAATTAGCCATCGCCGGATGGATGGTCTGGGCGATGATACGCGCACCCGACTGACCGCACTCTACAACAGTTCAACATCAATCAACCCATGTATCACTTGTCCGGATGATCCATGTATCATTAAAGACAAAAAACAGATGATTAAATGTAATGTTACGGTATGCGGCGTTATCGGCCGCGATGCGTCGGTTCGCAAGAATAAAGAAGAGAAAGAATTTCTGGTGTTTCCGCTCCGGGTACAGATTCCGGCGACGGGTGGCGGGCACACTATCGAGGTGGATGTCCGCAAGGAGGGCTGTCAGGAGGAAGCCGCCGGTTATCGGAACGGCTCCCGTGTAGAAGTGAGGGGTACGATGTATCTCAAACGCCGGGGCGACAAGCTATATTTCAACCTGTTCGCCGATGAAATCTGCAATGCCGCTACGGATGATGCGGATTGCGTCAAGGGCGAGCTGGTGTTTCGTGGTAAGGTCGGCCAGAACATCGAGGAAAAAAGGGATAAGAAAGACCAGCCTTATACGGTGTTCTCGGCGTTTAGCGCAGAGAAGGTCGATGACGGCTTCGAGTACCAGTGGGTGCGCTTCTTCTGTTTCGGTAAGGAGCGCGAAGCGTGGTTGCAGCCGGGTGTAAAGGTGGATGCCAAAGGTGAAATGAACCTGTCGGCACACAACGGGAAAATCAACCTTTCCTGCAAGATGGAGGAACTGACGCAATATGTGGCGGATTCGTCTAACTATAATCAATAAGGGTTATGGCCGGTTACAGAAAGAAGAATGCCGACGGACCGAACAGCGAGGACAAGGCTCTTGACCTGTTCGCCGAAATGATGATCGAGAAAATCGAGGGCATTCAAAAGGACTGGAAAAAGCCTTGGTTTACGGAGGGTACGCTACAGTGGCCCCGCAACCTTCACGGGCGCGAGTACAACGGGATGAATGCTTTTATGCTGCTTTTGCACTGCGAGAAAGAAGGGTACAAGATTCCCCGTTTCTGCACGTTCGATTGTGTTCAGAAGCTCAATAAGCCCGGAAAGGATGGAGAGGAACTGCCGCGTGTCTCCGTGCTTCGTGGTGAAAAATCCTTTCCGGTCATGCTCACCACGTTCACTTGTATCCATAAGGAGACTAAGGAGAAAATCAAGTATGACGATTACAAGAAACTCTCCGATGACGAAAAGGAACAATACAATGTCTATCCGAAGATGCAGGTGTTCCGGGTCTTCAATGTCGCGCAAACTAACTTGCAGGAAGCGAGACCGGAGCTGTGGCAAAAACTGGAGCGAGAAAATTCGCGTCCGGCAATCGAGGAGGGCGAGCATTTCAGTTTTGCCCCAGTCGATACGATGATAAGGGATAACCTGTGGATTTGTCCGATTACGCCGAAATATCAGAATGACGCCTACTATTCCATCACGAAGAACGAAATCATCGTACCCGAAAAGGAGCAGTTCAAATCGGGAGAATCGTTCTACGGGACACTGTTCCACGAGATGACGCACTCCACCGGAGCGGAAAACGTACTTGACAGGTTCAAGCCGACTACTTTCGGTTCTCCTGAATATGCCCGTGAGGAACTGGTGGCAGAGTTAGGCAGCGCACTGGTCGCACAGCGTTACGGCATGACCAAGCATATCAAGGAGGACAGTTGCGCGTATCTTAAAGGTTGGCTTGATGAGCTGAAGGAATCGCCACAGTTCATCAAGACAACGCTTCTGGACGTGAAAAGGGCAACCTCGATGATTACCCAGAAGGTGGATAAGATAGCGCAAGAACTGGAACAAAATGTCGGCGAGAAGCAGGAAAACGGAGCGGCAGCAAAGGAGAATACATTTTATTCTTCTGTTGCGTATCTCCAATTTTCGGATGACACGAGGCAGCTTGACGAACTTCGGGAGAAAGGCGATTACGAGGGATTGCTGACGCTTGCCAAGGAGTATTACGACGGCAATGGCATCAACGAACAGCATACTTATTTATCGGCCACGAACAACAAGGGTGACAGCCTTATTGCCGAGGATGAGAATTTCGCTGTCGTGTACAACGGGAGTGTCGGGGGAACCTACGAGGTGATGTTGAAATTCACGGAGCAGGAAATCCGAGACCATATCCGGCGTTACGGTGTCGATATCGCCGGAGATACAATAAAAGGGGTTGCCAGGGAGATGGCGGCGGAACAGTTCTCCGCTTTGGCGTATCAAAAGATTCCGGCCTTCGAGATGCCGAACGGTGAAGTGCTATATGTCGAATATAACAAGGAATCCGATACGCTTGATGTCGGGCAACCCACCAATGCCGGGCTGGTCGCGCAGCATCGTTTCCCTTACGACCACAATGTCGGGCTGGATGCCAATCTGCAAGCCGTGAACGAGAAGCTGAACGAGCTGGAAGAGTATCGGGCAGAACTACAAGAGGCAGAATACGGCAGCGGTATGCGCCGGTAAGGATGGAAAGAAAAAGATGCGGAACTGGTTGGCTCCGCATCTTTTTTGCAGTTTATTTCCCCAACAAACCGTCTATCATAGACTGTAAATTTGCTATGTCGCAATACTGGTTACATCCCCCTCGGTAGTCCTTTCCATTTTGAGCTGTCCGTATCAGAAACGAATCGAGTTCAATTCTTACGCCGCTGCCCATTCGTGACAGACCGGAAGAGTGGCTGATGTAAACGAACTTGCCGTTGCGCTCAATGAAGCAGGAGGTGTCATAATGCCCTTTTGAATTGGAAGCCACCTTTGCACCAACGGCTGCGGCATATTTGGAAATCTCACGCACCAATGCTGTCTGGAAACTGCGGTACTCTTTTGAAACATAGTCTCCTGCATCTGCAAGTATAGCGTCCTGCCATTTGGTATAAAAATTCTGTGCCATATTGATATTTATTATTATTCGTTCCGCAAATAACTTTTCCATTTCTCGCCGTCAATGGTCAGTTTGCCCATTTCCCAATCGTATTCCACTTCCGGTATATTGGTATAAGGGAAATGAACGGTGTAGCCTATCTGTCCGTAAGAGCAATGCAGAGGGGTAACGCAAATCTCCCAACCGAAGTAAGATTGCGGCGTGCAGTATTTTCGCCAGTTGAAACGACCTGCGGCAATATTGCCGCAAAGTCGTTTGAGTATGTCGTTTGTTGTCATTCTGTACCTCCTTTGCTGAGTATGGTGAGTTGTTCGGGACGGTCTGGAAACCAATAAGCATCACTGTCGATATATACGCATCTATAGCCATTCCAAGGTTTTCTGAAAGCTAATACTTCTTTGGGGCCAAATACCACCCCGTAGTCGTTTGTAAACGCCACCATATCGCCTACAGCCAAATCACTGTCTGTTTCCATGACTTCGGACAACCGGCTGAAAAACTCCATGCCCTCGGCTTCACGCTCTTTCTTCCAGCGCATAAACTCCTCTTTGTGGCTTCTTGATGAGCCAATAGGTAATAACTCCGATGCCAAAACCTCTGTCTCGGAAGAGCTTGTTGAGATTAAGATGATGCTGTCACTATCCACTTTTTCGGGAGTTGAGATAATTCGACATTCTATATCATTATCGGCAGTGTGCCAAAAAAGGAGGTTGCCTTGCTTGATGAAATCGTACTTGCTCATTGTCTTTTGATTTATTGTTTTTTTTATTTCCCTTTTCTTGAAGCCTTTTGACTTCGCCCAAAGGGGTTGTTTTCATGTGCGTCACAAACGGGGGGATGCAAGAACGATGAGCAAGGAACCTGCAATGAAATTTTATGAAATACCGTCATCTCCGATTACGGAAAGTTGTCGTCAAATTTTATTTCAGGTAGCGATAGCGGTACTTGGGCAATGTTCGTCCACCGTACCTTTGCACACGAAAACAGACCTGCGGCGTATGTCGGGGCTGTGAAGGGATTATACCCTTAAAACAGGAATATACCGGCTGTGAAACCGGTGGCGGAAGCTCTGCAGAGCATATTTATAAAAGTAACCGGGGAGCCTGTGCAAAAAAGAGAGCAACCACCCACTTTTGAGGCGGGTGGTTGCCAATGTTTCGGACAAACATCAGAAGTGGTAATCAACAACTCCTCCGATGTAGAGTATCGTTCCCGGTTCAAGCCTACAAACAAACTCCATAAACGTAAAGGACTGTTCGGCAAAAGACTGCAGCCATCGCCATCCAAATAGAAATGATAGGCGACATCCAACGGATTTTCCACTGCCTGTTTGAGATAATAGGTCGAACCCCATTCCAACATATTATCTGCCGTAAGAGCATTCGCTCTTTTTTTGATATTGGCGACATACTCCTCTTTCCATTGCTCTATTCCACCATTATAGCGCATGGTGTCATCGGATATAAGCTCGAACATTCCTTTGGGCAAGGCATGATTGACCAAATTGGCAATATCCTCTTTACGGTCTTCCTCGTCTATTTCTGAACAATAGTCATAGAAGCTCCCGTCTCCTTGCTGGAGTGTGTCCTCATTCAGATAGTTTTCTTTGTCTATCGGCTCCGTTGAAATTTGAAAAATCCTGCTGTGCATAATTGTAAATTTTAGATTGTCAAATATTTTCTTTTTTCCTTTTCTTGAAACTCTTTTGGCTTCTCGTCGGGGAATGATTTTTATGCAGGACTGACAGCGGGAAAAGGACGGATAAGGCAAGTAAACAGTGTACGGGATGAAACGGAATACCCAACCGCCCAATGTAAGAGCACAGTCAGGCTCGTCCGACTATGCCCTGCAACGAGGTGGGGAGTGAAAGTCAATCTTCGATTTGTGGAAGGCTGCCGTGAAGAATATCCGGGAACCGTTAGTGAAAGCGATACTTGACGACCAGACGCACGCTGTACCTTTGCATATAAAATCTCTCCGAAGAGAATTGCCGACGTGAGATGAAAAGAGACCATAATTGAGAAACGCTATTATTCATAAGGGGAAAAGACTATTCGTGGTTGTTATAAATGCTTGATTAACATGAAAATACAATTCGCTCCATAAAATAATCCTTTCTTGAAATAAAAATCACAGAAAAAGAAACAAGATTAAAAAATAACCATTAACTTTGCACCAGTCAAGTTTCCAATCGAAGCGTCGAACGGAATTAAAAGGGAATCCCGGTGAAAATCCGGAGCTGTACTCGCAGCTGTAAGTCCTATTAAAGTTTATCGCACTCTTTGCCACTGGTGAAAGCTGGGAAGGCGCGATAAGCGGGATGAGCCAGAAGACCTGCTTGATGAGATAGATTTAGTGACCACGGGATAATTGGCATTAGATTAAAATGAACAGAGGCTCGTCCACAGGCACCTATATTCTTTTTGATAACCGATTTCTCATTCGTTGCAAATCTGTCGCAATAAAAACGAATGTGTGTTTAAACTTTTTGTTTAACTTTTAATAATTAAGTTATGAAAAAGAATTTTAGATTCTTGGCAATGGCTGTTGTAGCAATGGCCGCCGCAGTGTTCACGGGATGTTCATCCGACGATGACTTCCTTGCTCCGTATGAGGAGAGTGCGATTCAAACCCGCGCGATAAGTTCTACCAATGCGCTTATCGATTTTGATAACGTACCTTCCAGCGTAATGGCTTCTGACCAGTATGGAAACAATCTCTATTCTGCCACGGCCAACGGCAAGCAGGTAACGACCGGCTACATCACTCAAATCGGGCAAACCGGTACGTACATTCAGTTCCCGATTAACTATTTGGAACAAGAATGGGTAAGCGGACAGCCTTGGGAATATGAATTTTGGAATGGTGGTTTTGCCATCTCTAATTTCCATAATCTGACACAGGGGGATTATCAAAACCAATGTAGCGTGTACTGGCCCAACGGCGGTCATAGCGGTAAAAATTTTGCTGTAGCTTTCGGTTATAGCGATTCATACAATGATTCACAAGCAACCTATGACAAATGTGCGAAGATTTACCTGACCGATGCAACCGGCTACAGAGTCGTTACCACAAACACTCCTGTCAAGGGTACACCGAAATATGGTAAATTCAACAGCGTATGGGTTTGTAATACGACTTATACCTACTTAGTCATGAAGGATGGCAACTCGTTTACACAAGGCTCTTTGTCGGCACAAAAAGGATGGTTTAAGGTGGTATTTGTTGCGTTGGATGCGACGGGTAAACCTACAGGTAAGGAAGTAGAATACTATTTGGCAAACTTCGATTCCAGTAAAGATGCAGAATCAGGTTTGACCAATAAAATCCGTACCGGATGGAATCAAGTGGATTTAAGCGGTTTAGGTGACAGCGTATGTACTGTAGCTATCAATTTCGAAGGAAGCGATTCAAGCGCATACGGATTGAACACTCCTGCTTACGTTGCTATAGACGATATTGATGTAACCGTAAACGAACAACATGAATTTGGGGCAAATGCTTTTTAACGGCAAGTGCAAAGTATTTGCCCCTTTTTATTATATCCCAATGGAGATTGGAATCAAATACTTTCTTCATGGGAATTTCAGCATTAAAATTATAAATATAATGAAGAAGTATTTGCTTTTATTCTCCTTGACGATATTTCTATTTGCATGCAACAAAGACGAAGAAATATCGCAGGACGTGATATTGCCTCCTGTCATTGAGTTGGATAGCGAGGACGGAATCTACGTTGTAAAGATAGGAAAAGAGGTCGTTATTGAGCCGACCTATCAGAATGTCGATTACGCCGTTTATTCATGGAAATGCAACGGTCGTATCATTTCCGACGAGCCTCAATTGAAATACATTTTCAACGAATGCGGTTCGTATTACGTTACCCTGCGTGTGGATACGAGGGATGCCAGCACAGAGGAAGAAATTCGTGTGGATGTCAATGAATTGGCTCCGCCCGTTATTTCATTGGTAACCCCCTCTATAGGGCTTAAAGTTGTCGCAGGACGTGAGTATATCCTTACACCCGACATTCAAAATGCAGAAGGAGCTACTTATTTGTGGACTCTTAACGGAAACGAAGTCGGAACGGAAAATACTTATACATTCAAGCAAGATGAGTTGGGAACTTATGAACTGACCTTAACCGTAACAAATGAAGACGGACAATCAAAGAAGACAGTTTCTATTGAGGTTGTCGATAAACTTCCGATTGAAATCGTAGTTCCGTCATCTTTATATTTTACCGAGAATAATACCAAATACGTAGAATTAGGACGTACTTTGTTTGTCCGCCCCTTTGTATCAATAAGTGCCGAGCCTTCTTATCAATGGAGTTTGGACGGGCAACCGATTGAGGGAGCCAATTCTTTGGTTTACGGTTTCAAACCCGCTAAAACCGGAGAACACACGCTTACCTTTACTGTGAAATACGACAATCAAGATACAAAAGCAGTGCTCACCCGTAATATTTCGGTCTCCGGTGTCGATGAAGTCAGTGTCAATATTCCGGTGAAATGTTGTGAAGCGGCCGGAAAAAGACCTTTTGCTGCCGGAAATTCCATTTACAGCAATAAAGTATATGAATTTGTTCCGGCTCCGGGACAATTTGTAAACGAAACGAATACAGCAGGTTTCAATGGGGAAAGCACGCACGAAGCAGCCTGTGCTTACGCACAAAAACGTCTTGATAATGAACAATATGTTTCTCTCGGAGGTTGGGGAGGATATATTGTAGTAGGATTCGACCACAGTATCGAAAACAAAGGCGGTTATGATTTTTCCATCAAAGGAAATGCCTTTGATTCGTCAAATGAACCGGGCATTGTATGGGTAATGCAAGATGTCAATGGAGACGGCTTGCCCAACGATGAATGGTATGAACTGAAGGGTTCTGAATATGGAAAACCCGAAACCATTCAGGACTATGCCGTAACTTATTTCCGTCCCGGTCCCAACATGGACACCCAATGGCAAGACAACAAGGGAAATAAAGGGGCGATTGACCGTCTCGGCAACTATCACCCGCAAGAGTTTTATTATCCTTTGTGGATTGAAGAGGATTCCTATACGTTATACGGCACATGCCTGAAAGCACGTACCGAACAAAGCCCGTCGACAGGCATGTGGTCCAATAATCCGTTCGGGTGGGGATATGCCGATAATATTGGTGATGATATGCCCAATAAAGACAATCCTAACGCGGGAGCACTTGGAAACTATTTTAAGATTTCCGATGCGCTCAATATCGACGGCACGTCTGCAAACCTTTCCCATATCGACTTTATCAAGGTGCAGACCGGAGTCAATGTAAAAGCCGGATGGTTAGGGGAAAATTCCACGGAAGTTTTCAAGTTCTGTGATGAAAACAACAATAACGACAAATAAAATTCATTATGAACAAAATATATCATTTCATCCTATTCTGTTTCGCTACGCTCTGCCTTGCTGCATGTAGTGATGACGACCCTGAAGTAAGCGGAATAGACGGCAAGGATCACTTCATCTCCGAGTTTGCTCTAACTGTAGATGGCATTACCTATCAAGCCATGATAGTCGGGGACAAGATTACAGTTGAGATACCTTATAATACCAGTCTGAAAGGGGCTACCGTAGAGTATGCCCTTTGCGAGGGAGCCTCTATTAACCCGAATCCATCGACCATAGAGGATTGGGAGAATGAATGGAAATTCGTAGTTACCTCCAAAATGCAGGATAGCAAAGTATATTCCTATACTTATCAATATACAGACATCGAACAGAGCGGCAGCGTAGTACTTGCCACGCAAGCCGAGGTTGATAATTTTGCAAAGACAGGAATAAACAAAATCGAAGGCAGCCTGACCATCGGAACGGCAGACGGAGAAGAAATCACCAATCTGGACGGACTTGCCAACCTGAAACAAATCAGTAACTCCCTTGTCATCAATCCGTCTTACAAAGGAACGGATTTGACCGGGTTGGATAATCTGGAACAACTCGGAAGTTTCAAATTAGGTTCGACAACTTCTGCCAGTAAAAACATAATGCTCAAAACGGTTAATCTGCCCTCTTTGCTTGGAGTGACCGGTGATTTTGTCGTTAACAGTTCTGTCATTGAAAAAATATCTATACCCAAAGTCGAGTTCATTGGTGAGGATATGTATATAACTTCCGATGCTTTACTTGATTTGGATGCAAATGCCGTTGAATCTGTCGGAGCTTCCTTAATTGTCAAAGGTTCGGTAGCACAAAAAGAATCAGCGACAACCGAAGCCATTGTTTTCTCAGCGCTCAAACAGGTCGGGAATGAACTTACAATCCAATATTTTCCCAAACTGCAAGGAATTTATCTACCGGCATTGGAAAGTGTGGCCGGTACTGCCTCATTCTCCGATATGTCCTCCATCGGAAGTCTTGCAATGACCGAATTACATTCGGTTGGAGGACTAACTATAAAAAATTGCAAAGAAATTTCCATTGTTGAACTTCCCGGTCTTATTTCCTGCGGAGAGACCAGTGTGGATGCGAATAAAGTCAATAAACTCAATATAGCTTCTTTGAAAGATGTACTCGGTGATATGACTTTAACTAATCTGCTCATAGAAGAACTGGATTTGTCCCAGATAAATTTTAACGGAAATACACTTACCCTACAATGTAAGCAACTAAATAAAATCGTAGGATCGGAAACATTTAACGGTAGCCTTTTTCTACTTCCTAAAGATTGTCGATTGACAGAATTTACGTTGGAAGGAATCTCAAATATACAGGGTGACTTCCAATGCATAGATTATTTTTATGTAAAAGAATTTGTTATGCCATTTATTCGTGTGGCAGGAGATATGACTATTGCATTGAATTCGGGAAGTGTTAATGCGGCGGCGGAAATCGAATTTCCTAAATTGCAGGAAATTGGAGGGACCTTAACATTAGGGACAAATAGGAATGCAAATAATATTACCTTCCCGTTATTGAAAAAAATTCTCGGTTCATGTTCAGTTACGACTTACAAACTTAAGAATGATATTGAGTTTACCAATCTGGAAAGCATTGGAACGGATGGAGCTGATGCACAAATTAAGTTTGAGATTGAGGCTACTAATATTCTATGTCCCAAATTAAAAACGATAAATGGGAAGTTTGATATTGCAACATCTTCTTTTATGTTTGATATGGAAGTAGATAAAGTATCTTATCCTAACGTAGAATCAATATCCGAAAATCTTTCAATAACATGCCCGTATTCTGATTTTGGTTCTAATGGTATTTTGTCCATTGATTTTTCAGGTCTCAAATCAGCAAAAGGGATTAGTATAAGCGGGCAAGGAGATGTTACTGATTTCAGTTCTTTCAAATACCTGTTTGAAAACAATGTTCTAACAGGAGAATCTCAATGGTCTGTCAAAGAATGTGGTTACAACCCCACTTTCCAAGAGATGAAAGACGGGAAGTACAAGCTTGCCGAATAGATAACGAAACAATAAATTTTCTGCCAATCCTCGGTATGCTTACCGTAAGGTAAGCTGCCGGGATTAACTATAAAAATAACGGTATGACCTATCACCAATTGAAATATCTGCTATGGAGCGTAGTTGTCGGAGTGACACTATCCTTGACATCCTGCATGAAGTGGGACTACGGCGATGCCGTGGAAGATTTCAACGCCACGGGAGCCGGACTGTTCATCACCAACGAGGGCAACTTCCAGTACGGCAATGCTACCTTGTCCTATTACGACCCGGCAACCAAACAGGTGCAGAACGAAATCTTCTTCCGTGCCAACGGCATGAAACTCGGCGACGTGGCACAGTCGATGACCATCTACGACAACAAGGGCTGGGTCGTGGTGAACAACTCCCACGTGATTTTCGCCATCGACCTGAACACCTTCAAGGAGGTAGGACGCATCGAGAACCTGACCTCACCGCGCTACATTCATTTCCTAAGCGACGAAAAAGCATACGTCACCCAATTGTGGGACAACCGCATCTTCATCATCAACCCGAAGAAATACGAAATTACCGGCTATATTCAAGTGCCGGACATGACGATGGAAAGCGGCTCGACGGAGCAAATGGTGCAGTACGGCAAATACGTCTATTGCAACTGCTGGAGTTACCAGAACCGCATCATCAAAATCGACACCGAAACCGATCAAGTAGTCGATGAACTGAAGGTCGGCATACAACCGACATCGCTGGTCATGGACAAGTACAACAAAATGTGGACGGTGACCGACGGCGGTTATGAGGGCAGCCCCTACGGTTACGAAGCCCCGTCGCTCTACCGCATCGATGCCGAGACCTTCACCGTGGAGAAGCAGTTCAAGTTCAAGTTGGGCGACTGGCCCTCGGAGGTGCAGCTCAATGGCGACAGGGACAAACTCTACTGGATCAACAAGGCCATTTGGAGCATGGACGTGACAGCCAGCCATGTGCCGGTACGTCCGTTCCTCGAATACAGCGGCACGATTTATTACGGACTGACGGTAAACCCCGCCAACGGAGAAGTGTACATCGCCGATGCCATCGATTACCAGCAGCAGGGCATGATATACCGCTACTCGCCCGAAGGGAAATTGATAGATGAATTTTATGTCGGGATTATCCCCGGTGCATTTTGTTGGAAATGAAGAATAAATTGCGGCATATATACCATATTATTTTCATCACGAAAAGACAGGAGATGACGATTCCAATGACAACCAAAGGAATGATTCTCGATCAGATGGTACAAATTTTCACAAGGAAAGGCTGTCATGTCTATGCCTGCAATGCTTTTCTCAATCATGTTCATATACTTGTAGAGATACCATCTCCCACGGACTTCGCAAAGATTATCAATAAAGTAAAAAGTTCTACAGGCGTTGTCTATCGAAAATATCCGGAATATGCGGATTTTTCAGGATGGGCAGCCGGATTTGATTCGTTTAGCGTGTCATTCAATGATCTGAATCGGGTAAAACACCACATTGAGAAACAAGAGACGGTTCATCAGGAACTTTCATTCGAGGACGAATACGACCAACTGCTTGAAGAAAACGGATTCAATGCCTATCAAGATTTTATGCGGGCATCATTCTCTGCATATGCTGCGGTAAATAACCATATTAAAAACAAAAGGAAATGACATATACAAAATATTTACTTTTCTCAATATTGGTTGTCTGTCCATCCGTGCTGTCTGCGCAGGGAATCACCCGGCGTATTCACCAGATAGACGAGGTGACCGTATGGGGCAAACGGCCGATGAAGGAAATCGGCGTGCAGAAGACGAAGTTCGATTCACTCGCACTGAAAGAAAATATCGCCCTCTCGATGGCGGACATCCTGACGTTCAACTCGTCCGTGTTTGTCAAGAGCTACGGCCGCGCCACGCTCTCGACCGTCGCCTTCCGAGGCACGTCGCCCAGCCATACGCAGGTGACGTGGAACGGGATGCGCATCAACAACCCCATGCTCGGCATGACCGACTTCTCCACCATTCCGTCCTACTTCATCGACCAGGCATCGCTGCTGCACGGTACTTCATCGGTGAACGAAACGGGCGGTGGACTGGGCGGTCTGGTCAAACTCGGCACGGCTCCTGAAGTCGCTGAAGGGTTCAACGCCCAGTACGTGCAGGGCATCGGCTCGTTCAAGACCTTCGATGAGTTCGCCCGCTTCACCTACGGAAGTGAGCGGTGGCACGTCTCCACCCGTGCGGTCTATTCTTCCTCGCCTAACGATTACAAGTACACCAACCACGACAAAAAGATAAACATCTACGACGAGGATAAGAACATCGTCGGACAGTATCACCCGAAAGAGCGCAACCGCTCCGGGGCGTTCAAGGACCTGCATTTGCTTCAGGAAGTGTATTACAATACCGGGAAAGGCGACCGTTTCGGGCTGAACGCCTGGTATATCAACTCCAACCGGGAACTTCCGATGTTGACGACCGACTATGGAGATGCAACCGACTTCGAGAACCGCCAGCGAGAACAGACGTTCCGCAGCGTCTTGTCCTGGGATCACATGAAAAGCAACTGGAAACTCGGCGTGAAAGGCGGTTACATACACACATGGATGGCCTACGACTACAAGCGTGAGGTCGCACCTGACAACTGGGCGTCGATGACCCGCTCCCGCAGCAAGGTAAACACGTTTTACGGTCAGGCGGAGGGAGAGTATTCTTTGGATAAAAAATGGTTTTTCACCGCCAATGTATCGGCACACCAGCATTTGGTACGGAGCGAGGACAAGAACATCATCTTGCAGGACGGTGGCAAGGCCATCGTGGGCTATGACAAGGGGCGCGTGGAACTCTCCGGCTCCGTATCCGCCAAGTGGCAGCCGATAGACCGCTTGGGTATGTCGGTGGTACTGCGGGAAGAGATGTATGGTTCCGATTGGATTCCACTCATTCCGGCTTTCTTCATTGACGGTATCATTTCCCCGAAAGGAAATGTGATGCTGAAAGCATCCATATCGCGTAACTACCGTTTCCCAACTCTGAACGACCTATACTTTTTGCCGGGAGGTAATCCCAACCTGAAAAACGAACAAGGTTTCAGTTATGATGCCGGGGTGAGTTTCGATGTCGGCAAGAAAGGCATTTACAAGTTGAGCGGCGGTGCGAACTGGTTCGACTCCTACATCGACGACTGGATTATCTGGCTGCCCACCACCAAGGGCTTCTTCTCGCCCCGCAACGTAAAGAAGGTCCACGCCTACGGCGTCGAGGTCAAAGCGAACTTCGCCGTGCAGCCGGCGAAAGATTGGCTCATCGACTTGAACGGGTCCTATTCGTGGACACCCTCCATCAATGAAGGTGAGAAGATGTCGCCTGCTGACCAGTCAGTGGGCAAGCAGTTACCCTACGTGCCGAAGCACTCCGCATCGCTGACCGGACGGTTGTCGTGGCGGACTTGGGCGTTCCTTTACAAATGGGCGTTCTACTCGGAACGTTACACCATGTCGAGCAACGACTATACGCTGACAGGACACCTGCCCGAATATTTCATGAGCAATGTCTCGTTGGAGAAAAACCTGTTTTTCAAACCGGTGGACATCCAGTTAAAATTCGCCGTCAACAACCTCTTCAACGAGGACTACCTTTCGGTACTCTCGCGCCCCATGCCCGGCATCAACTTCGAGTTCTTCATCGGCATTACCCCGAAGTTCGGGAAAAACAAGAAAAAGTCCGAAAATACAAATATGTAACGATATGAAAGCATTAAAGAATTTAAGCCTGCTGTTGCTACTTGTATTAGCATTCACAGGCTGCCACAATAAAAGTTCAAAACTCGCCGATTTCAACCGAACGGTCTATACACCTGAATACGCTTCGGGGTTTGACATAAAAGGTGCAGACGGCAAAAAGAGCGTATTGGTTACCGTCACGAACCCTTGGCAGGGCGCCGACAGCATCACTACGAACCTGTTCATTGCCCGTGATGACGAAGAGGTTCCGGCGGATTTCACCGGTCAGATGCTCAAGGGGGATGCCGAGCGCATCGTCTGCATGTCCTCGACCCATATCGCCATGCTCGACGCAATCGGCGAAACGGGACGCGTAGTCGGCGTGTCAGGCATCGACTACATCTCCAATCCCGACATTCAGGCACGGCGGGACAGCGTTGGAGATGTGGGCTACGAAGGGAACATCAATTACGAACTGCTGCTCTCGCTTGACCCCGACCTCGTGTTGCTTTACGGCGTGAACGGGGCAAGCTCGATGGAGGGTAAGCTCAAAGAGTTGGATATCCCGTTCATGTATGTCGGCGATTACCTCGAAGAGTCTCCGCTGGGCAAAGCCGAATGGCTGGTGGCACTTTCGGAGGTTATCGGAAAACGGGCGGAGGGCGAAAAAGTATTCGCGGAAATCCCCGTCAGATACAATGTCCTGAAAAAGAAAGTAGCGGACAATATCCTCGACGCTCCGTCAGTCATGCTCAACACGCCTTACGGCGACAGCTGGTTCATGCCCTCGACCGAAAGCTATGTCGCCCGGTTAATCAAAGATGCCGGAGGCGATTACATCTACAAGAAGAACACAGGAAACGCTTCCGCGCCCATCGACCTCGAAGAGGCGTATCTGCTGGCCTCGCAAGCCGATATGTGGCTGCATGTGGGGATGGCGAACACGCTTGATGAACTGAAAGCCGCATGCCCGAAGTTCATCGACACCCGCTGTTTCCGTGGTGGACAGGTCTATAACAACAACGCCCGCACCAATGCTGCTGGCGGCAACGACTACTATGAGTCGGCGGTCGTAAATCCCGACCTCGTGCTGCGAGACCTCGTGAAGATATTCCACCCCGAACTGGTCGAGGAAGATTTCGTCTATTACAAGCAACTGAAATAGATGCGCTCCCGTTCCGCCATATTGTTTGCCATGCTGGCCGCCCTCACCCTTTTCCTGTTTCTGCTGGATTTGGCGGTGGGGGCAGTCGCCGTACCGCTCGGCGATGTATGGGCGGCTTTGACGGGCGGCGACTGCCCGCGGGCGACGGCGAAAATTATACTGAATATCCGACTGATTAAGGCGGTGGTCGCGTTGCTGGCCGGAGCAGCTCTGTCGGTCAGCGGTCTTCAGATGCAAACCCTCTTCCGCAATCCTCTTGCCGGCCCCTACGTGCTCGGCATCAGTTCGGGCGCGAGCCTCGGCGTGGCACTCGTCGTGCTTGCAGGCTTCGGTTCGTCGATAGGCATTGCCGGGGCGGCTTGGCTCGGAGCGGCGCTCGTGCTGGTCGTCATCGCCGCCGTCGGCCACCGCATCAAGGACATCATGGTGATTCTGATTCTCGGCATGATGTTCTCGTCGGGAGTCGGCGCGATTGTACAGATATTGCAATATCTCAGCAAGGAAGAATCCCTGAAAGCCTTTGTCATTTGGACGATGGGGTCGCTCGGCGACGTGACCTTCGACCAGCTTGCGGTACTCGTCCCGTCGATTATCGCCGGACTGTTGTTGGCGGTGGTGACGATCAAGCCGCTCAACTTACTGCTGTTCGGCGAGGAGTATGCCGTGACGATGGGGCTGAACATCCGACGCTCGCGCGGGCTGCTGTTCCTCTCCACGACGCTGCTTGCTGGTACGGTGACCGCCTTTTGCGGTCCGATAGGCTTCATCGGACTGGCCATGCCCCACGTCACGAGAATGCTGTTCCGCAACAGCGACCATCGGGTACTCGTACCGGGAACCGTTCTTTCGGGTGCGGCGGTGCTGCTTCTTTGCGACCTCGTTTCTAAAATGTTCACCCTGCCGATCAACGCCATCACCGCATTGCTGGGAATCCCCATCGTGGTGTGGGTGGTCTTGCGCAATAAATCCGTCACCGCATGATAAAGTTACACGATTTTTCCATAGGCTACGGCGAGCGCACCTTGCTCTGCGAGGTGGAAACCACCATAGAAAAGGGCAGGCTGACTGCCCTTATCGGGCGCAACGGCACGGGCAAATCGACACTGCTTCGAGCCATCGCCGGACTGAACCGCCGTTATACCGGCCGAATCCTGCTCGACGGGCATAACGCCGCCGATATGCGAGCAGCAGAAATGGCCAGAACGCTGGCATTCGTCACGACCGAGCGCACACGCATCGCCAATCTCAAATGCAAGGATGTCGTGGCTATCGGCCGCGCACCCTATACCAACTGGATTGGAAAGATGCAGGAGGTCGACAAGGAGATCGTCATGCGGTCGCTCGCCTCGGTGGGCATGGAGGCTTATGCGGAGCGCACGATGGACAAGATGTCGGACGGCGAGTGCCAGCGCATCATGATCGCACGGGCGTTGGCGCAGGATACGCCGATTATCCTGCTCGACGAACCCACCTCGTTTCTCGATATGCCCAACCGCTACGAATTGTGTACACTGCTGGCACGGCTGGCGCATGAAGAAAACAAGTGCATCCTTTTTTCCACGCACGAGCTGGATATCGCCCTCTCGCTTGCCGATGCGATAGCCCTTATCGACCCACCCCAGTTGTCGTATATGCCGACCGAAGAGATGCGCCGGAGCGGCTGCATCGAGCGGCTGTTCCGAAATAATTGTGTGACGTTCGATGCCACGACAGGATTCATAAAAGTGGGACAATGACTAAGGAATATATCATAGAGAATTTCACAGCAAATATCAGCGTGGACGAATATATTTCACGCTTCCGGGACGAAAAACGTTTTGTCGAATTTTGCAAACAATGCCCCAACTACGGTAATAGTTGGGGATGCCCGCCGTTCGATTTCGATACCGGAGAATTTCTGCGCCAATATGAATATGCCCACCTGATGGCCACGAAAATAATTCCGGTCGAGAAAAATATTCCGATAGACAGAACGCAGGAATTGATTAAACCGGAACGGCTCAGGATAGAAAGGGAATTGCTGGAAATGGAGCACAGATACGGAGGTCGGGCATTCGCCTATGTAGGAAAATGCCTATACTGTCCCGATTCCGAATGCGCCCGCAAATGCAACCGTCCTTGCCTGCATCCGGACAAAGTACGTCCCTCGCTTGAAGCATTCGGGTTCGATATGACACGAACACTCTCGGAACTTTTCGGGATAGAGCTGCTTTGGGGAAAGGATGGTATTCTACCGGAATATCTTGTGATTGTAAGCGGATTATTTCATAATTCGGCAGAAAATATTATCAGTCATACGAAGCGTAATCAGGATTCAGGAAACCTATAATCTTATTACCCTCATTGATAACAAAAGTCCCTGCAATCCGAATTATAGATTGAGGGACTCGATGAAAGTGAATGTAAAAACTAAAAGAACAACTCTACTTTCGTATGCCTGTTGACTTCGACCGGTACATGGTCGGCTATGCCGCCTCTGCTTACCTTGACGATGCGTTCGATCGGTATGCCACGCTTTTTCAATTCTGCAACGATATAATCCGCTCTCGATGTACTTAATGAACCATTAAGCACAGGAGTTCCAGTCGAACTGTCGGCCGCACCGGTTACTCTCAAGGATAATCCGTATTTCTTGGCCACGCGAGCCAGTTCATCAAGGTTAAGCATTTGGGAAGCATCCGTCAGGTGCGCCGTATTGAGGTTAAAAAAGAAATAGACAGGCGACCCGATGCAATTCCCGGCTTGTATGAGTTCCGTCCTTTCAGAGACGATTATGCCCGGTTTCTCGGCATCATCTCCGTTGTTGCCATATCCAATACTTGCAGAATCAAGCGGCGAGATTCCATCCCAATGCCGGTTTTTCAATCTTGCCCGTAGTGAGTTCAATCCGCTGTAATTATTTCTGGGATAACCTTGACGGCGGTCGGTCTCATCGTCATTAACCAGATGACCGTACTTGTCAAGCAATCCTTCTATTTCCAGAATTTTCTTCAATTCTGCGACCGTCCGTCGGTTGCGGTCGTACCAGTCTTTATAACGCTTGTTTTCTCCGGATAAGATATTGGCATGATCCACGAGCCACTCATTCTGACGAATGTAAGATGTCGCATCAACCGCGCGTTTCCAACCGACCTTTCCGAGATGAAACGTGAAACCGGCGGTCAGCGATACCATGTGGTCGCCGAGGCGGTTCGGGCGTCCGTAACCATCGAAGTCCTGAAAGGTGGTCGTGCCGGAGAGTTCCAACATGGCACTTACTCGTTTGGAAATCCGATATTCTCCCTGTACGCCATACGAAACAGTAAAGGGATTATTCCCGTTAGAGGCATTGTGCAACAGGCCGACACCGGCAAAGGGAGCAAGATTCCAGCGTACCTGTTCTTGCCGGGCATATCTGCAGCCAAGGACATTCCACAGCAGATCCGCATGGATATGGTGGTAGTCCTGATTGGACAATGTTCCATCTTTGAACTGCACACCGCTGTAATTGATACGTGCGCCGACGGACGGAGTGAACCATTTTCCGACTGCGAAACTGTACGAGGGTTTCAAGCGTCCGAAGAGGTCTTCGCAGCCGAGAGGTGTGCCGAGAAAGGCGGACGTACCCCCGGCAATACTGACAAACCAGTTGCCAGTCAGGGATGCCGGAAGTACCACTCCGTCAAGATAGACGGGCTGTATCGGTTGCAGTTCCTCCGAGACATTATAGTACGGTGTATGTTGTACAGTATCCACCTGTACGGGTTGTATACTTGCCTGTGCCTGCAACGTGCAAAGCACGGCCAATATAAAAAAGATTTGTTTCGTCATATTCCAATGATATTATTCGTTATACTTTTTGATTTGTCATGAGACGTATGCCACTTACCGTTTGGGTTTCTTGCCAATGGCCGGACGCATCATGCGGCTCGCCATCCTCATGCTGCGGAGTGCCCATGCACGGTTGTCCTCGTCCTCATCGCGCCCCCATTTCAGGTCGCTGCCGCCACCTCCGCCGCCACGAGTTTCGGCAAAAGTGGTGGCATCATCGACCATACCGAGAAACAGCATCGTCGCGCAGTGCATCACGTCTGTACCTTGTTCCGCTATGGACTGGACGAGCGAGCCGTCGAACAGTTGCCGTTCCGCCACGTCCATCTGTGCCGATACGTTCCTATACTCGCCGACCACATTTTCCAGCAGGACATCCTTGAGCAACGTGTCCACTTTGGAATGTATATCATGGGAGTATTTGTAGGCTTCCTCCTTGAGTTCCCCGGTACGTTCCTCAATGGCATCCATGTTCTCTTTCAGCTCGGCAAGCTGCCGGTCAGCCGTCTGTAACTTCTCCTGCTTGTCTGCCAGTTGCCTGTTGATGCCTGCCAGCTCTTTCTCCAGACTTTTAACTTGTGCGGCTAATTGTTCCGCATCGCCCTTGTTCGCTTTCAAATCCTGTTCGGCTGCCGATAGCAGAGCCTCTTTTTCGGCTTTCGACTTCTCAAGGTTATCGACCATTGTCGTAAGCCCCTTGACCCTGCGCTCTGCCAGACGGATGTCCGATTGAAGGGTTGCCAGCACCTTTTGGTGGCGGTCTATATTTTCCTCGATGGTCGTACATTCTTCCGATAGCATACGGCGGTATTCTTCGGTAGTCCTGTGCCGTGCGCCTGTTTCGGATATGCTTGTTCCTCTCGACATTCCCCACCTTGTATTGACTTCGGCGAAAAAGTCGGTATGAAGCTGTTTCATCCTTGCGCTGTATTCAAACTTGTCCTTTCCGGCGAATATTTCCTTGTACGCAAAGCGGCCGTCTTTGATTGGCAACAAAGTACAATGCACATGAGGGTTCAATTCGTCAAGGTGTACGATGAATGCGGCGATGTTCTGCTCGCCATATTTGCCACTCACGAATGAATAGACGTCTTTCGCCCAGCGTTCAATATCGCTCATTCTTTTGATACGGGTATTGTTCGCACCTTCATCAAAATCCACGTTCTGCGTGCCGAACGCGAGTTCGTGCATCCGCTTACGGGAACCGCCGAAAATGAAGTTCACCACCGTGCGGTACTTCGGTTCTGCCAGTCCTTCGTTGGGGTCTTTGATTCCACGCCTCTCCAATATGTCCGCCATCCGTTCGGGAATGTTGCGGCTCGTGTCAATGGGACGTACCTTGCCTCCGGGCGCAATCTCGAAGTTCAGGTGTTTGCGTGTGGGGTCGTAATTCCCCTTATTCATAGCGTACTTTTCCGCCCTTTCACTGCGGTCACGCAAATGTTCGTTGCTTTGGGCTGCGGTGATGCCTTTCGACACCTGCATATCAAGTACCTGTTTTTGATCTGCCATACTCTTTTCGTGTTGTTTGGACAATCCGTCCTGTCCCAGCTTGCTGCTTGCCCGGACAGCCTACCGACGGTCGGAGACCTATCGGGGTATTAGGCTCCCCCTTCCCTTTGTTTCGTGGCAGACGGGCAAGCCCGTGTGCCTCCTATAACCGGCAGGATAACCGTTAAGGGATGGAGGTGGATTGTTCGCGTTATACAATCTGTTTTCGACTCCCGGTTCAATCCACCATCGCCTGTGCCTTTGCCAGAAGCGATAAAAAAGGTTTGCGAAGCGATTTGAGGCGTTCTTGGTCTTCGTCCATGTCGAAGTCCGTCACTGATGCCTCGGTGTCGAGAATCAGCCCGGCGAGGTCTTTGGCGGACTCGATGAAAGCAGCCCATTCTTCACCGAGGTCAAACCGGAAGAAATCCACAAGCGGCGAACTGTCATCGAATCTCGACTTGTGCAGGATTTTTTGCAGGGCGGCGTGGGCGATGCAGCACAAGGCTGTTTCACGATGTTCCGTGACCAAAGTGCCGGAATGTGCGGAGGTCGTGTTGGAATGGGTGTCCAAACAGAGTCCGGTGTCACGGTCGGCAATTTCAGTCTTTGCCAGACTTACGAGTTGTCCACATATTACGCCAGTTTCGGCAGCGGTCGTTTTGCCGATTACCCAATCGGACAATACCTCACGGAGCTGTCTGGCAAAGTCCGGCTGCTCCTGTGCATTGCGGGGCTGTGCTGCCTGACCGGATTGTACGGTCATGGTAATGACCACGCTTTTGGGAAGCTGGATGCGGGTCAGCAAACCGAATGCCTCCATTGCACTCAAAAAAGAACGGACGGTAGCCCTGTGCCAATGCCACTCCGATGCGAGGTCGGAAACGGTCAGGTGGCACTGGTTGGGTTGCAGCACGTAGGCCTTCTTTCTTAAAAACGGAGAAACGAAACCTGCCAGTGATTTGTCCAACAGGTCACAGTACGCTTCGGTGCGTGTTTTGCGTTCATCCCCTTTCTCCTTGAGATATTCGAATACCTCCCTGTCTGCCAATATGGAAACAGGTATCTTTTGGTTATTTTTCATTTTCATTCGGTTTTAATGATTCATATTGTGCGGATATATCAGTGTTGCCGCTGTCCGCTTCATGCGGCAGATTTGCGTGATGATTCTCGTGATAGGATTCTGACAACATTCCGGGATGCTTTGCCCATCCGGAAAGTGTGTCCGTATCCTTGCATTCGGACATGACCCGAACGGAGGGATAGAACAGGGCTGCCAGAAGAAGATAGGCAATGGTTATCGCCAAGGTGTACAGATGCGGCACAAAGCCGATGACCAGTGCGCCCGATGCGAGTGTGACAAATGCACGGGGGCGGTCAAGCAACCTGCGTAACCAGTTGTCCGTCCGTCGGAACGAAAACATTGCGGCACAGACACCGGTAGAGAGTAGGATTCCAAACTCACCCATATGTCCACAGGCATATACATAATGGAAAAGAAGCAGGCATATCAGCCATACTTGCACATACAGTTTACGGGCGTTGCCGCTTCGTGCCATTGCCATGTAAAAGGGTGTCATGAACCGCTTGTTGTTCTTGTACAATGACATTGATACCCCGAAAGGTATCGCGCAGAAAATGAGTAGCAGGATATTCAGTAACATAAGTAATAGGGCTTTTCGGGTATGGGAGTGGGACGCACAATGAGTTCCAACTGGACAATACCGTATGTCGCCAGCCGGATAAGGGTTTCGGCATCCTTGGGCGAAAAGTACATGGCCGCTTTCTTGATGCGCTGCTTGAATGTAATGTCTTGCTTTCGGTAGATGGCCAAAGCCTTGTCCAGTTCGTGTTCGGGAATAGTCCATGTCGTACCCTCGGCGTGTATGCCGTTCGTCTTGAAGGCACGCAGTACCAATGTACGGGAAACGAGGTAGTCGGTGCGGTCGGTTCTTGAGATGATATGCTCCTTGTAGAGATTGTCATCGGCAACCTCTATCCACGTCCGGTAGGCATTGATGCAATAGACCATCTGTCGGTATAAGGTGTTTCTCATATAAAATTCATCAGCACGTCGGACTTGTCTTTCTTGTATTTCAGGAACCCGCTTTTGGAGTGTAGTTCCAAGTCGAGGCATAAGTCCCCGTACATCTGCTCCAAAGAATCATAGATGGTGACAAGGATGCTGTTTACATTGCCCTCCGTATCCGTCTTGGCGTTCATCTTGAACATCTGTCCGAAAGCGGGATTCGAGTATGCACAAGTGCTGTGACCGAATTTTTCCGTCCGCATCGGAATATGGTGGTAGAGCGTGATCAACTCCATGTCGTCCTCGAACATATCCATTACTTCGTCCAGTTCGTAAGGGGTGCGCAACGGAAACGTAAGCAGCACATAGTCGCCGTAGAACTGCGGTTCTTCCATCGTCGTCACATCGAGCAACTGCGGAAGTTGCAGGGGGACGAATGCCATGAAGTCATTATAAAAATGTCGTAACATATTCATATCTTTTTCTGTTGTTATATTTTACAGCGTGTGTATGAATGCCTCCATCAGCATTCCGGGCAGCTCGTCCAAGCGGTTGTCTCCGGGGTGCAGCATCCTGCCCAACTCCCTGAAAGCGTCGGGTGTCTGCGAGGCAAGCATATCGAGTTGCTCTCTTTCTTCGGCTGAAAGCAACGCCAGGCAGAAACCGTCCAACGACGAATAAGGCTGGAGAAGCATCCAGATGTAGGCTTGTGCCTGTGCCGGTGTCTTGACTTTTTTATTGCAGATGTCGTCGATACAGGTTCGGATATTCTGAATCAGCCTGCGGTTGGTGCGCATGGCCAGATAAATCATGGCATTGCGATAGGTGATGTCGTTCCGTTCGGCGGCAAGGAATATCTGTGCACAGCATCGTTCCGTGTCATGAGTGATGTCGGAAAGATTCTCGCCGTCGAAATCAGGCAGACGTGAAAGGAATGCCCGGTACACGGCATCCTCCTTTTCGATAAAGGTCGTCAGGTCTGCCATACAATGAATACCGTAATCAATCGTTTCAGCAAGGGTAGTTCGATAAGTGGCAAGAATGTGTTGTCGGTTTCTCTGACTGACGGGCCGGTTATCCAATGAGGCAAAGAACGGTCGGATTGTTTCAGCCGCACGATGCAACTCTTTGTCTTCAAGATGCGGTGAGATTTGTTCTTTTACCCACAGTATATCCTTATAAGTGCGTGTTTGAGACAGCACCATCCGTGAAAATTCCATGCGGATGGAATCATGTATCTGTTCACACTCTTCTCTTACAGTGGAATGAAGCCGGCCAAGCGTATCACATTCGAGATGCAGGAATACGGAATCCCTCAATGTTTGCCATTGCTTGAGGTGTCCGGCCAATTCTTTAATGGAGAGTTTTTTCTGCCTGCGTATGTCGGACAGGTATTCCCTGTATGTTCCGGCAGGGTCATTCTTGGCTTTCGCCAATCGTTTGCCATTGCCGTTGTCGCATGACGCGCATAGGAATATGGCAATCGAAACGGCAATTATTTTGGCAAAGATTATCGGCTGTTTTAAGTTCGATTTTAATGTTTTCATACTATATCATTTCGTACTATTTAGTGCAAAACTATATATTATTTTTGATACTTCGCATCCGAAAAACCGTATTTTGTGCATTTTTTAATATCGTACTTAATAGTATGATTACCAATGAAAACAAGTGAAGATAAAACACGTGGAAATGTACGATTTTCGTTTTTTAATATAGTATGATTCATATACTCGAATAAAACTTGTATATTTGCACTTGTTATCATGAATATTGTATATTGATATGGCAAAAGTCGGTTATATATTCGAGGCTAATTCCTACGATGCGTTTGATGCGGATAAGGAATGGATGCGCCAATATGGGTGTGTACAGGTGGTTGAAGAATCGGTCGGACACGAGACGCTTAGGCCGAGATGGAAACAACTGATGTCGAATCTTGAAAGAGGAGACGAATTGGTGATGTCAAAATTCAGCAATGCCGTTCGTGGTTTACGGGAACTATCGGCATTGATTGAGCTATGCCGCATCAAGGTCGTGCGTATTATCTCCATTCACGATAAAATTGACACCGACAACAAATTGTTTCCGGACACGACACCGGCGGAAGTATTGGCCATGTTCGGGGCATTACCGGAGGAAGTGGCTGTTTTGCGGAAGTCGTCGGATAAAATTATACGCCTGCAGCAGAGTATCAGTATTCCGATTTCCAAAAAAAGTATGAGTAAAACTGAACGGGACAAAAAAATCGTGGATATGTATAACAATGGGTATTCAATCCGTGATATTTGGAAAGAAAGCGGTGTCCAAAGTAAAAGCACCGTGTACAGCATTCTCAATAAATACAAGGTTCAGCTTAACCGAACACCGGGACGAGTGCCGGGCATCCGGAAATAGAACTTATAAATCAATATGGATATTGAAAATCAATAGATTGCTTGCGTAATTCATCGTTTTTTCGTATCTTTAAGTTGGATATAACTATATAAAAACAAGACCTATGGGAGATATTATAATTTTATTGCTGGTGTTCTTGGTAGTGGGCAGGCTTTTGAGGGGCGTGTTCGGAGGATTCAGCAAAAGCAGTTTTCGGGATGACAAATAACTCCGGATTGTTGTAACTGGCAGATATTTGTTAATTTTGCACCGTATTCATAAAAATCAAGAACAATATGACAAAAGCGGAAATTGTCGCTCAGATCTCACGGCAGAGCGGAATAGAGAAAACGGTGGTGATGACTGTGATAGAATCATTCATGGAAAATGTAAAAGAGTCGATGGTTGCGGGAAACGAGGTGTTCTTGCGCGGGTTCGGTAGCTTTATCATCAAACGGAGAGCTGAAAAGACGGCCCGGAACATTTCGAAGAATACGACAATTAAAATTCCCGCTCACAATATCCCTGCATTCAAACCTGCCAAAGCATTTCTGAATGCGGTAAAAGAGAACAAGTAGAGTATAAAAGTACAGATGGTGCAACAACACCGTAATGAGTAAAACAAAAGCGACCCGAAGGCCGCTTTTGTCGTGATAAGGCAAGGATTATTTCTTGCCTTTTTTCGCTGGTTTGGCCGGCTTTTCAGGAGTTTCCTCCTTCTCGACGGGCGGATAGAACTTGACGGCGACCATCACGATACGGTTGTGTTTCACACCGCTTTGGTCGCTCCATTCTTCGGGCTTGAAATACCCCTCGACGGTCAGCATCGTACCCTTGGTCAGTTGGTCGAACGACCCGGTGTTCTCGTTTTTACGCCACGCCTCAAAATTCATAAAGGCGGAAACGCGTTTGGATTCCTCGCCATTATTCTCCAATCGGCTTACTGCCAGAGGGAAACGTGCTACACTTGCGTTGGTGAACTGACGGATTTCTGCATCCTTTCCTACGAAACCGGTTACTACGAAATTGTTTTCAATCTTTTTCATAATGAATTGTTTTTAGAAGTTATTAAATCAATTTTACGCTGCCTCAAAAAGTAGGTGCAGTTAAGGGGATGCACCAAGGCCGGACGCATCAATACTCTTTATTTTTGTCCGTAGGCAAAACCGGAAGGCTCGATAAAGGAAGATTGTACGGCTGCGCCATTGGTCAAGACTTCCAAAGTCGTTCCCGTCTGCATACTATCTTTGCATCGGAAAATGATGATGACTTCGGCGGAAAACTATTCTGAAAATGAGCGGAAAACCGTAGTTGCAGGGGAAGTGAAAGTGCAATCCGTCCACCGGCACAATGGTGCGCGTTTCGGCTGTAAGTCCGCAGAATCGGCAGGTATTTTCGTGTAATTCGGTCGGACTGAATTGAGGTGGCTACAAACAGAACACTGAACTGACAACAGGTTGCGGTACCGCAGAAGGGAATATCAACGAAGTGGCGACAAAAGGCGGAACGGGGTATCGGGGTACTGCCATGTTCCCGTCCGGCAGAAAGAAAAGGGGACAAAAGGGAAAAAGGAAAGAACCCTGCTTTTCGGAAAAGCGGACGGAGCTTTTCACGAATGGCTGTTTTTTACAAAAGGATATGGCGCAGCCAAAAGAGAGAGATAGATGTAAAAAAGGGAATGCGGCGTGGCAGGAATGGAAGATTATCCCGTTCCTGCCTGCCTGTATCATCAAAATTCTGCCATGATTACCCGATGCTCGAAAATCTTTTTTTGATTACTGGGACGTCTTTGGCAAACCCATAGGTGATGCTTGCCATAGCCGAAGACGAAATAATCATCAAGGCGTGTTTTTTCTTGTAGGCGTTCCATGCCGGTACGCAGTTCCGCTTCATCGGTTGAGAAAAGAATCGTGTTGATGATACGGAAGTAGAGTTCTGTTACCTCGTCACAATAAGGACAAAAGCTATGCTCAATCGTTGCTTTCATGTTTCTTTGATTTTAATTCTACTTCTACTATGTCTTCTATTCGACCATACAGGACAGAGCGCAACGCTGTTTTGTCAATGGCGTAATACTCGGCGATATGTCCGTGCTGTTTTACGAAATATCGTTTGAGAACATCGGAGAAATCAAAGAAGTAGCCCATCAATGCGATACCTCTTTTGAAATGGATGCACTCTTTCACGTTTCGGGTAATCCAGTTCTTGTCTTCACGGCTCAACTTGTCTCCGTTATCAAGTTGTTCCCGTAACTGGTAAACCCTGCTGTCTTTCAGCTTCTCTAATTCGGGTACGTCCCATTGGACGAATTTCATTGCTATCTGCTGCATCGCTCTTGTATTTAATCGTAAATAATCACTTCATCACGATACTCGACCACCTCTTTGCCACTACTAAGACGCACCACTATTTTATTGCCGAAGTCGCCGACAACTGTTCCCTCAGAGTAGCCTTTATAGGGGGTAAGCAAGGTGCAGTGCGCACCTATAATTTCGCTATTTTCTTCGTATTCGTACATAAGTCATGTCATTTTACGGTTACAACTTGATATCCCATTTCCCCTGTGAGAAGATTCTGAAGCTCACGTATTCGTCTGTAAATTCGTAGGACAGAATTTTGATATAAGTTTTGTCTTTGGCTTCCAACGAAGCTATCAGTCTGTCGATTTCTTCTTCCGGATAAACCCAACGAGAGGTAAACTCCGCATCCACGCTATCGCTGTGTCTATTGACAAAGCCGTCGAAAGTGTCATCCAAGAATGCCTCTATCTTGTCGAGGTCTGCTTTGTTTTCCGTCCTTGCGTAGAAAATGTTTGTTGCATAGTTTGCCATAATCCTAAGTTTTAAGTTTTTTATTTTCCCTCTTTTAGCATTTCAGCTACTTTCGGGCTTGATTGAAAATTATGTCGCCTCAAAAGGTGTTATGGCT